>ERZ761609.43-NODE-43-length-187057-cov-47.099224_pt1 | contig 187057 bp, 198 predicted proteins | sample MGYA00511163_ERZ761609 | MGnify/ENA primary metagenome ERZ761609 (study PRJEB28899, sample SAMN02445070) | bioreactor sludge metagenome | biome: EBPR sludge | place: Australia: Brisbane, Thorneside Wastewater Treatment Plant | collected 2011-12-16 ... | reverse complement strand
AAACGGCTGTTGATAACGAAGCGGCTACTCGCGCCGCTGCTGATACAGCAGAAACTACTGCCCGTATCGCGGGTGACGCTGCACTGCAAGCGGGTGTTGCCACTGCTCAATCGGCAGCAAACACGGCTCAAGGCGCAGCACAAGCCGCTCAAAGTACAGCGAATGAGGCGTTAGGGGTTGCTACAGCGGTAACTGACTTGGCGGTAGGTGCGAATGTCGCGGCTCAAGAAGCTAAGGGTATGGCAGGTGCTGCGTTGGATATGGGTGTTCAGAATTCAATGGACATCGCTGATATTCAAGGCGGGTTGCGGCAAGGCATGATGCGTATTGCCTCTGTTGAAGAGGGCTTGAGCAATTCTGTACCGTTTGATACAGATGGTGGTATTTCACTGCGTACAGATGTGGATGGCAACCCCACTGGTGGTATCCACAATGTTGCTGACGGTACTGAGCGTTATGACGCAGTTAATCTGGGGCAAATGCAGGCTGGCGATGCTGCCACCCTGGCCAGTGCCAACAGCTATACCGATAAAGCTGTGGCAGAAGGTGTTGCGGCTTCTTTAGCTATGCCATTCGTGGGTTTTGAATCGGGTAAAACCAGAGCGGCTGGCATCGCTGTAGGTCACTACGGTGGTAAAACAGCGGCTGGCGTAGGTTTTGCCACAAAACTGAATGTAGGTCGTTTGGATTTAGGTTTGTCTGGAGTTGAAGGCGGCAAGGCTGCGACTAAGGTCGGTTATAGCCTTAGCTGGTAATCCGCCTAGGTAGTCGGTTCCTTTGGCGTGGGTATGGGCATCCTGGTGGTGTCCATACTTTTTTCTGCTTTAACCTTCAAAACAACAAGAAATACATGATGCGGGCTTACCTCATTTTCTTTGGCCTTTTCGGGTTGTTTGTACTGGCTCCTGTTGTCAATGCTGAGCCTGCCCGTTGGCGTATGCCGGTATCCTATATCGACGCTATTGCCCACAAACTAGCCTCCAATGAAACGGGCTGCAAATCTGAAAATCTGCTGGCTTGGCATAACGGGGAAGGTTTTGCTTCCGTCGGGATTGGGCATTTCTCCTGGTATCCCGCAGGTACACACAACCGGCAAGGGTTTGACCAATTACTGGATTACATGCGCCGCCAACAGGTACAGATTCCGTTATGGATCGCCCAGGGCAACCCTTGGCGTGACCGCGATCACTATCTGACTGAATTGGCACAAGGCTCTTTACGCATCAATCGCTTGCGGCACTGGCTATACGCCACGGGCGAGGTACAGATCCGCTACATCATTGAGCGTGCCATCGACAATTTGCATGACATTACGCAGCGCCGCCCTGACCTGATACCCGCCTTGCAACGGCTGACCCAATCGGCGGATGGCTGGTTTGCCATCATTGATTATCTGAATTTCAAGGGCGCTGGCCTAGGTTCACGACCTTGGGGCTTGCTGCATGTTCTTGAGGGCGTGATGCTGTTGCAGCAAGACTATTCACCCCTGCAAGCGTTTGCCATCTCTGCACGCATTGTGCTGGAGAATCGTGTGCGTATCCGTCCACATGAGAGCCGTTGGCTACCTGGCTGGGTTGCCCGCACGACACGTTATTGGGAGGGCCAACCCGAATGTTTGCCCGCTACGATCATGACAATCAATACAAGGGGGAATTATGGGTGAATGGGTACTTTTACTGCTGTTTGCGGCAACGCCACAGCAGGTGTCCATGAGTACGGTGGATGGGTTTGAGTCACAAGCCTTGTGCATGTCAGCAGGGGGGATATGAATGCAGCCACCATGAAGCTGGGTAGAGATAACACTGACACAGGCACGCCGACTGCTGCTTTCATGTGCGTAGAGGTTAAAAAGCATGGTGATAAACCACAATAACTGCGTTTGGGTGTGGCTGTGCTATGCATGGCAATCACCTTATCTCCCGGTTGTGCTGACATTAGCTTTTTATGCTGGAACCCGTCAACTGGATGGGATCTTTGCTCTGATTGCAGGCGGTTTTTGGGGGCAGGTGTTCTGGGTCGTTATCTGCGGTTACATGTCGCTGGCATTGCAGGCCATTTTGCGGGATTCCATGCAGCACGTTGGAAAGCAGGCAGAATGATATTGCCAGACCAAAGACAACCTATAAATTACAACAAGAGTCTTTAAAGCGTGAAAATAAAAAAGCTGTTTTTTTCGGTCGTCGTGAGTGTTGCCATTGGTGGATGCACTGTACTGGATACTGCCATTGGGGGAGATTCGCTGTCCACTTATATCGGGATCAGTTCCAACCCTAACATTGTTGAGGCAAACCCGGTGTTAAAAGCGTTATCCGGCAATGATGCTGTTTCTGTCGCGGTTGTGTCCGCAGCGTTAAGTTATGGGGCTGTATATGGTGTGCGGTACTACGCACCAGGGCAATGCAAACCTTTTTACCATGCACTGTCTGCCATCAAGCTAGGGGCGGCGGTTAATAACCTTGCTGTATTAGCGGGCGCTACTGCCAATGTGCCATTAGTGGCTGCATTGGCAGTAGGAACACTAGGTTATCAACTGGATGTTACCCGCCGTGGCGCTGATAAATTCTGTAGCCATGCGCGGTGAATGATTCCACGTTTTGTCAAGTTTTTGCCGTTCGGCATGTTTGGCCTCTCCGGGAAAAAATGGCGCAGGATTTCTATCCTAAATATAGTTAATTTACTAATCACTAACAATTAAAGGATGGTTATTATGGGTACTAACCTGAGTTTTCCCCTGTTTGTTTTACCTGCCCTGGCTTTCCGCCCTAACAAGCGTATGGCCATCATGTTTGTGTTGACTGTAGTGCTGCTGTTGCTGCTGCCAGTGCTTGCATCTGCTTCCACCAGCGGTGCGGCGTTCAAAGATTTCTACGACTTTGTGTATGACGCAGCTACCGGTTATCTGGGGCGTGGCATCGCCATTGTCGGTGGATTGATCATGCTGGGGGTGGCAGCCGGTTCCGGCAAAGCGACCATTGCGATTCTGGGGGTGGTACTGGCGATCTTCGGGGCTTTGGGGCCTGGCATCATCAACTCCATTTTCAATTCAGCCATCATCTGAGCAGGGGTTGCGATGACGGATAGGAGCCATTTCATGCCGCGCAGGCTGGATGATATGCCCCAGTTGTTTTTCTGGGATGCAGACGTTGCCGTGATTGTGATTGTCTTCACCTTGCTGGGAGCACTGTTCAATGCGCCCATTCCGGGGATACTGGTTGGTTTGTTGTTGGCGCGGGGGTTTTCCAAAATCAAGCATGGTGGTGGCAAGGGCATGGTGATCCGTTGCCTGTACTGGTACACGCCATCGGATTGGTGGATTAAAACCCGTGTGCCGTCCTGGCAGCGGGAGTTCGTAGGATGAGGCGCAGCCACTACCTGTCACAACTAGCCAATAGCGGCTACCAGCAAGCAGCCCTGAGAGTGGTGGCAGGCGTGCTGCTGCTAACCAACCTGATCCTCGTGGCGATAGTGTGGCGTTCCACGGGGCAAGCCGAAAAAACCATTGTCGTACCGCCGGATTTCCACCGTTCTTTCTGGGTGTCCGGGGGGGAACTGTCCCCGGAATACCTGGAACAGATGGCCATGTACTACAGCGGCCTGCTGCTGAATTACAACCCTGCCAACTTGGGCTATCAGGCCAGCCAGTTCCTGCGCTTTGTGGAGCCTGGTGTTTACGGTGAGTTGTCCAGCCGCTTCGAGGAAGATAAAGGCCGTGTGACCCGTAACCAACTGTCCTCGGCTTGGTTCCCGCAGCAAGTGGATATACAAGGAATGACCGTGAAGATTACCGGTATTCAGACTGTCTTTGTGGGCAAGAACGTCACCGAACAAAAACAACGCAGCTACCGTTTGGAATTGTCGCAGGGCCAGCAACAACCGTTGATCCGCGATTTCCTGGAAGTGCCTGACCGGAGTGGGCAGAACAAACCGCAGGGGGATTTATCACCGTGAAACTGAAACTTTACCTGTTGCTGGCCTTGTTGTTGTCAGCACCCGCCATGGCACTCCAAAACCTCCCGGTCAGTGATGGCGATAGCGTGACCGTTGGGGTGTCAGCAGACGAACTGACCCGTTTCTCGGTTGAGGGTGGGCGGATTGCGCGGATTTGGGGGCCGGATGACCGCTTTGCGGTGGAACCTGACAAGGATTCAGGCCAGTTGTTCATGCGCTTGTTGGACAAGCGTACCGAGCCGTTCAGTGTTTTTGTCAAGGACGAACGGGGCGGGACGTATACCATACAGGTCAGACCCGAAAACATGCCCGCTGGCTCCGTGGTGCTGCAACCCCAGGGTGACGCCAATGCACGGTTGGGCGTAGGGGGAGGGTCTTATCTCGGCTCAACGCAGGGACGGCCTTACAACTGGGTCAAAACCTTGAAGGAGATGGTGCGTAACATGGCACTGGGAACCTTGCCCGGTGCAGAAGCTATCAACCAGACAGTTGATGCTGGCCTGCCTGGCAAATTGGTTTTGCTGGAGCGTTATTCCGGGGCACTGGCGGGTGAAGTGTACGAATTTACAGCGGATGCCGAGTTGATACTGGATGAGCGCCAGTTTGAAGCACTGACCGGGGGGGATGGGCTGGATGTGAAGGCAGTTGCCATGGACGAGTTGCAACTGACCGTAGGCCAGACAACCCGTGTGTATGTCATCAAGTCCGAGGATGGCCTGTAATGGATGGTCAACAAAACATCAAACGGCGGCAAATGCTGCTGACCGTTGGTGTGGCAGGGGTGCTGGTTGCCATGGTGATTTTTGGACTGTGGTGGTCTGATCCGGGGCGTAAGCTGGATGCAGCACAGCAACAGCAGGCCAATACCCCGATGGTGAGCAAGCAGTTCACGACACCTGCACAGGTGCTTGATCCGGCAGATGTCTGGATCACTCGTTCGGAGGCCACTCTGGAGGAAATGCGCAAGCAAAACCTCGCCATGCAGCAACAAGTGGATGCCCTGACCAAACTGGTCAAGGATGGCAAGGAGGGTGGTGCTGGTGCGTCTGCCAGCTTGGACAAGGAGGACAGCAAGGACACCAGATCGAACAAGGAAGACAGCAAGAATGAGGGTAGGGATGCAGGCTCCGAAGCAGCAGGTGGCAGCATGGTGTTGCCACCTGTGCCAGGTGCATTACCCGCATCATCCTTGCCACTTACTCCTCCAACACCGGTTCCAGCAGCCAGAACCCCGGTTCCCCCTGCGAACCCGGCAGGCTTGCCAGAGCCGTCCCCAGCAGAAGGGGACGGGAAAAAGCCCGGCATCCTGAACATCAACCTTGATGCCAATGCGGGAGCAAAAGAGGTGGAGCAATTCAAGGACAAGCCACATACGGTGGGTGATTACCTGCCTGCCGGAAGTTTTGTTTCTGCTACATTGTTGTCGGGGTTGGATGCGCCTACAGGGGGGCAAGCCCAAAACAACCCGCAGCCGGTGCTGTTGCGGTTGGTGGATGATGGTACTTTGCCAAATCGTGTTGCCTCCAACATACGATCCTGCCACATGACCGCCGCTGGTTACGGTGACATATCCGCAGAGCGTGCTTACTTGCGACTGGAACGCATGTCCTGCGTTCTGGTTAATGGGCAAGTGGTGGACAAAGCCATCAAGGGCTATGTCGCGGGAGAGGATGGCAAGGCCGGTATCCGGGGATTATTGGTCAGCAAGCAGGGGCAAATGATTGCTCGCGCCCTAGTGTCGGGTGTGGCCGGAGGCATTGGCAGTGGCATTTCTGATGCTTACAGCAGTGTATCAACTTCTGCAACGACCGGGACGGTGACAACCGTTGACCCCAGCAAGATAGGCCAGTTCGGTGTTGCCAACGGCTTTGGCAAAACTCTGGAGAAAGTTGCTGACTGGTATTTGCAACGTGCTAATGAAACCTACCCCATTATCGAAGTTGCCAGTGGGCGTAGCGTGGACATTGTGCTGACTGAGGGGTTTGCCTTTGAAACCAATATCCTTGCCAATGGCATGGGCGATGGGGAGGCGGACGAATGATGAGGTTGACCAGCCAGCGCATGGGCTTGTCGCTATTGGCAGTAGTTCTGCCGCTCCTAGTTGTGTTTGCCTTGCTGCCTGCCCCGCAGTGGTGGGCAAAGCATCATAACCAGCGTGCTGAGGCCAACATCAGGTCAGCATTTCCAGCAACCACCATTAGTCGGGTATGGGAATCCGGGATTCCAGGGTTGTACGCCTTTAGTGCAGGCGACAACAACACCTTCTATGCCGACCCATCCGGGCGCTATCTGGTGGTAGGGCATATTTTTGACATGCAAACCATCAACGATAAAACAGTACAAGACCGGGCAGGCCAACAGGATAACCTGCCTGGCAACGGCTCCTAGCGGCTCAGGGTTGCCGGGGTATTCCCCCGGTGGCCCTGCTTTTTACAAAAAGGGGAAGGCAATGCCAAACAATAAAAAAACACTCGCTATCTTCCTGTTACTGGGGCTGTTGTCTACCCAGGCAGGCTGTTCCGTACTCAGTGACTTCAAAACGCCACGCTTTACCTGTGGGTTGCCCAATGGGGTCGGCTGTAAGCCCGTCAGCAAGGTTTACCAGCTCTCAGCCGATGGTACGCTGGGCAATAAACCTGCTAGTGCGGCAGGTGGTACTGCTATGGTGCAGGCATCTGCCGCTGAGCCAGTGGCAACGGTAGCACCCGGCAATCCGATCCTGACCCGTCCACGCCATATCCGGGTTTGGGTTGACCGTTGGGAAGACCCACAGGGGGATCTGCATGATGAAACTTACCTGTACCTGCGGCTCGATAGCGGGCAGTGGTTACTGCGATGATCCCACAAATATGGAAGGATAGGCTGACGGGTATGGTTGCTTACTGGCTACGTGAAACCAGTCCAGCCACTGCCTATGCTGAAGGGGCAATGCCTGCATCCTTGGCAGATGCTCAGGCATTGATGCAGCGTTATCGTGTGGCAGACCTGCTGCCTTATGAAGCCTACGATGATGCTACCGGGTTGTTCTACGGCGAGGATGCCGTTGGTTTCATGCTGGAACTGCTTCCGGCAGCCGGTGGGTTGTCCGAAAACCAGGCTAGGGTCATGAATGGCCTGTTTACCCAAGGGTTGCCGGAGGGGACAGTCATCCAGTTTCTGCTGTATGCGTCACCCGATATAGACCCCATGCTGAAAGCATGGGTGGATGCACGTACCGAAGGGGGCATCTACCGCCATCTAGCAGAGCGGCGAGCGGCTTATTTCCGTCCTGCAAACTGGCAGTCCTTGTTGTCAGGGCAATCCTTGCTGTTGCGCCATTTCCGCTTGTTCATGACGGTCAGCAGGCCGCTCCCTACCAACGCAGGCGAAGAGGTCGGTAGGTTAGTCATAGAGTGGTTACAGCGGACGCGGGCCTCTGCTCTTGGCACCTTGCAATCGGCAGAGATGGTGGCGTGGACGGCTGATGCCGGGGCGTTCATCAACTTTCTGGATACAATCCTGAATCCTGCCCTGCATCATCCACGCCAACTTTTATGGCAGTGTAACAAGCCCCTGCGTGAACAGGTTGTTGCCCCTGATTCCCTCTTGCAGGTGGGGCGTGACAGTTTTGCACTAATACATGAAGGTGTGCCAGTGGAGGTGATCCCGTTTTCGGTGCGCCAGTATCCGCGAGAGTGGCCTGCGCACAGGATGGCAGAGCTGATTGGGGATTTTTATGCTAATACCCAACGGTTTGGCGGGCCATTCCTGATGACTACCACGATCCACGTCCCGGATGCGGTGGATGCCGAAAGCAAGGCTCGCATGAAAGCGGTGAGGGCTACCCAGATGGCTGGTTCCCCCATGGGGCGGTTTATCCCGGCCTGGCGTGAGCGTCAAGAGGAATGGGCTACGACGGGTAAGCTACTGGATGCAGGCCACCGCATCCTCAATAGCCATTTCCAGCTTGTCCTGTTCGCTCGTGCGGGTGAAGCCGAACAGGTGTGCCAGCAGGCACAGGGGCTGTTCAGTGCCAAGGGTTGGTCGCTCAGCCGCGACCGCTTCATGCCTTTGCCCGCGTTCCTGTCTGCCTTACCGCTGATGTGTGGGCCTGCTTTTGTGTCTGAAATGTCACGGATGGGGCGGTTCTCAACTTTCCTGACCAATTCAGTCACCAACACCTTGCCGCTGGTCGCGGAATGGCAAGGCAATCGGCAACCCTTGTTGTTGCTAGTCGGAAGGCGCGGGCAAGTGATGCACTTTGACCCATTTGCAAACGAGAAGGGCAATTTCAATATTGCGGTAGCGGCTACCTCCGGGGCAGGCAAGTCATTTCTGACCCAGGAACTGGTGACATCCCTGCTGGGTACGGGTGGGCGCTGCTGGGTGATTGATTCCGGCCGCTCCTACGAGCAGTTATGCCATTTGGTGGGTGGAGAGTTCATTGCCTTTTCCGACCAGCGCAGCATACGGCTGAACCCATTTACCTGGGTGCAGCGCATGGATATGGAAATGCCGCAACTGAAAGACCTGCTGGCGTTGATGGCATCCCCGTCCATGCCATTGGATGCCCTCCAGAAAGCCTATCTAGAAGAAGCGATCCAGCATGAATGGGGGCAGCAGGGAAATGATGGGGAAATTGCCGGAGTAGCTCAGTGGCTGGAGCAGCACACGGACAGGGCTGCAAATGAAGTGGGGCAAATGCTGTACCCTTACGCTAAGGGAACCTATGCCCGCATTTTCCGTGGCAAGGCCAATATCAACCTGGATAACCCGTTTGTGGTGCTGGAGCTGGGGGAGCTGGACAGCAAGCCCGACCTGCAACAGGTGGTATTGCTGTTGTTAATCATGCAGATCACCGAAGCCATGTACCTAGGCAACCGCAGCCAGCGCAAGCTGTGCATCATTGATGAGGCGTGGCGTTTGATGGGCAGTGGCAATGCCGGTGAGTTTGTGGAACGTGGCTACCGTACCGCTCGCAAGTTCGGCGGGGCGTTCATGACCATAACCCAAGCACTGGGGGATTACCATGCGTCATCCACCGCCCAAGCAGCTTTGCAGAACTCTGACTGGGTGTTGCTGTTGCGCCAGAAGCCTGAAACCATCGCTGCTGCCGAAAAACATGGACACATGTTGATGGATGGAGGATTGAAACGCCTGCTGTTATCGCTTGACACCCAAGCGGGAAAGTATTCCGAGGTGGCGATCCGTGGCCCTAATGGCACAGCAGTGGGACGCCTGATCGTAGACCCGTTTACAGAAAAACTTTACTCCACCAAAGCCCAAGAAGTGCAGGCCATCCGGGACATGCAGACTGCTGGTCTGTCGCTCGCGGATGCTCTGGAACGGCTGGTGGCCAGCGCCCAGCGACACTAAACAAGGGGGGGATATGCAACGGTTGGCAAAGTTTTCTGAGTCCATCAGGCCGTGGGTTACGCTTATCGGAGCGGGCTTTACGGGCGCATTGGTTGCGTTACTCTTGGTGCGTATCTGGTTTCCGCCACCTGTCTTTATCCGGCTGGATTTGGCTGCCCTGGTGGCGGAACAGGTGCAGGTGCTGGCCTCCCGGCAGGATGATGGTGGCGCTACCAGGACACAGTTGGCGGCTGCCTTTGCCCAGCAACTGGATGTGCAATCCAGGGCAATGGCGGAGGAATACCATGCCGTGGTGCTGGTGGCACCCGCTGTTGTGGCGGGGGTTCCCGACCTGACTGGTGAACTGCGCCAGCGGATGGTGGCTGCCATGGGCAGCCCAGGGGTTCAATCTGATGCGCCAGCGGTGGCACTGCCCGTACAGCCCCCGCTGGCACAGCAGCCTGTTTTTAGTACAGGTGGACAACCATGACCCGCTGGGATCAGCCCGCTTTTCGTGCCTTCCTTGGGCGGTTCGCCTGCTTGGCTATGTTGATGGTATGCCTTGCGGGTGTGTTGGCTAGCCTGCCTTGGTTCGTCTCTCCGTATGCCCGTTTCGGCCTTAATTTGAGTACCAGCCTGCCAGGGTGGGTTTATGTGGTATCTCTAGGGCAAACTGCCAACCTCAAGCCTGGCGACCTCATCGGTTTTTACCCCCCCAAAAACTCGTTCTACCCAACTGCTTTCTTGTTCATCAAACAGGTGGCAGGCGTGCCTGGGGATGTGGTGGTTTTTGGGGAAGATTACCCCATGGGCACGGATTTCAGCATCAATGGCCAACCTATGGGTACTGCTAAAGCCTTCTCCAGTGGTGGTATTGCATTGCCCCACAGCGCGGGTGGGGTGATCCCGCCTGGGTCGGTGTTTGTGTGGACGCCGAACCCGGATTCGTTTGACTCCCGGTATGCCGAGATTGACCTGATAACCGAGGACAAGGTGGTGGGGCGTGCTTTCCGTATTTTCTAAACCTATGATCTGGGTCATCCCCGGATTGTTGCTGTTATGGCTGGCACCAAGTTGGGCAACACCTGCCCCGGAATCCCATGACCTTGGGGTGATGGGCAAAGTGTATCCGGTACAGGAGCGCAGCCTGCTGGATGTGCTGATGGCCCGCTTGCGGCAGGCACAGCAGGCGGGGGAACTGGACAAGGTTGAGGAGGATGCCCGGCAACGTTGGCAAGCGTATGCCCAGGAGCCACCCGGAAAGCATTACCCGCGTGCGCCCCAAGCCCGTACCCGCACGCTTGACATGACCCTGACCTTGGAAAACGACTTATCTGATGCCGATGGTGCTGTGTTTGCCAAAGCGGGTACAAAAGTCAACCCGTTGGCGATGATGCAGTTATCCAAAGACATCGTATTGTTTGATGGCACGGATACCGCGCAATTAGCTTGGGCAAAACAGTACATCACTTCCAGCCAGCGCCCAGTAAAGCCAATCCTGACTGCCGGAAAAGTGCTGCAACTGATGCAGGACTGGAAAACCCCGCTGTGGTTTGATCAGGGCGGGTATCTGGCTAAACGTTTCCGTATTGAGTCCCTGCCGGTGGTGTTGCGTCAGCAAGGCCAGGTGCTGGTGTTGGAAGAGGTGGTGGTACATGACTAGGCGCCTCATCATGTTGCTGCTTATCCTGGTGGTTACACTGCCTGCATTGGTACAAGCCAATACCTGCCAGGGCAAGTTCCCCAACCCGCTCACGGACATTTACTGGAAGGGGATTTTCCCGCTGCGTATCGGCCCGTTGTCCGCCAGTTTTGGGCAGGAAGATTATGGTGACACGCCACCGCTGATTTGCACCTGTCCGGCACCAGCGCCAATTTTCGTGCGAATCGGGATCGGCATCAGTTTCTGGGAGCCTGCCAGGGTTGCCGAAGTGGTGAAAAAGCCGTTTTGTTCCCCCCTGCTGGGCGGGGCTACGCTGGGGGATTACGGCATTGCCCAAGGCACAAATGATGCCAGCGATGAACGCAAGGCCATGTACCATGCCCACTATTACATCTATCCGGTCTTGGCGTGGCTGAACCTGCTGACCAGTGTCACCTGTGTGCAGGCTGAGAGCTTCGACATGCTGTACCTGACCGAGCTTGACCCGTTATGGCAGGACGATGAACTCAATACCCTGTTAAGCCCGGAAGCTGCCCTGTTCGCTAACCCTGTGGCACAGGCAGCCTGCGGAGCCGATTGTGTGGCAGCTACGGCTGGATTTTCCCGGCAGGAGCTGTTCTGGTGTGCAGGTTGTCAGGGGTCGAATTACCCAATGACAGGCAGCAGCCATCATCACACGGGCGGGGTGGAATCTTCTACCCTGATGACGGAAAGGATGCTCACGAAGATGCACAAGCAACTGCTGGCACTCAACACCAGCACCAATGCTGCCATGTGCCAAAGCAAGCCTGCCCCGGTCGTCATGAAAAACCAGTACAAGATGCAGATGCTGTACCCCATCCCGGCGACCCAACAAAAGCCCCAAACCTTTGGGCGTACCACGATGGTCAGCGGTGCGGGCAAGGAGTTTCCGGGACGGGAGGATTTTGCTTACCTGATATTCAGGAGACGCCTATGCTGCGCTTTTTAATCCTGCCATTATGGGTTGCCCTGCTGCCGGGTATTGCCACCGGACAACCTATCCCAGTGGATACGCCAGCACCCGGCTGGCAGGAAGCTCTCCAAGCACTGGACAGTGGCGGCGTGCCTGTCCCGGCCTTGCCTGATTGGGCAGAAGTCAGGCAAGTGGGTGTTGTCCAGCAACAGCAGGCCCAGTCTGTGATCGACAGGCTGATGGCTGATGCCATCACGTTCCCTTCCACACCGCAGCAACCACTTGTACCGTTGGTATTCGTGTCAATGTCGATGCCTAATGCCAGCTTACGCCTGTTGTTGGCAGATGCTGCCAAAATCGGTGCGCAACTGGTGCTGAACGGGTTGGTGGATGATGATGTCCAAGCCACGGCTGGGCGCTTGCTGGAAATCCAGGGGATTGACCCCAAGGCAACCAGCCTGCCAGACGGGATGCAGGCCGTGGCAGGTATGGTTATTGACCCGACTCTGTTCTCGCGCCTGGGTATCCGGCAAGTGCCCACCTTTGTACTGCCTGCCGTGCCACCAGCCGCTTGCGTGGAAGGTCAGGGTTGCCCGGTTTTTCGGCATGTCCGTCTCAGCGGTGATGTCCGTCTGGCGTATGCCCTGGAACAGTTTGCAGGCTACCTCAAGGATGTACCGGACTGGCAGACCCCTGTCCAGCAGTGGTTAAAGGTATTGCAGGGGGGGACGCCATGAATATGGGCGGCATCCATCCCAGGCTTTTGGCAGCCATCATCACCTTGTCCAGGGTATTAGTGCTGGCGATGCTGTTATGGTTAGTGCTGATCCTGCAAGCCTTGGCTGACCCTGCCCAGACGGCTGCGCTGGAAGCTGGCAAACAATTCGGTAGTACTGGCGTGTCCAGTTTTACCTTGCCAGGCGTAACATCTGACTCCCTGCCGGGGTTTGTCACAGGCAATCCCGAAGAAGTACAGCATCAAAGTGCCGGAATGGGGCTGGAAGACAAAGCTCGGTCAGTGTTGTTCTCTGCCTCCCCGGACAATGCCAGTGGGCAGACCCTCCACAGCATCCTCAACCGTCCAGTTTTCAAACTGGGCAGGGATGATCCACTGGTGGGAAAAACTGACCAGTTACTGGCAGATGCAGGGAAGATAGGGGCAGATAGCGGGTGCAGGCAGGTGGTGGTCACTGATCCGATACGGATGGGAGTCGATACCTGCATGGAATATCTGAAACCGGAGATGGTTCAGTGTAAACGTACCTTGGAAACAGTCTGTAAAGTACGCGATGACTGCTTAAATAGCGTTCAAATATCTCCGTTAATGACAGATATTGGCATTATCCCTGTTTTGTCAGGGGATACCCTGACTATCACATATACGCCAGCGACCACGTACTGGTGGCATTGGTGGTGGCAAGCACGCTGGGAATTTTCCAAGTTGGACAATATCAGGGCAATTCGCCTAGAAACAGATGGACGGGCGGTATGGATAGATACAAATAGCAACTCTACGGTTATAGGTAGTTACGGTGCCTATTATGGGCATGGGTCTGACCTGACAGGGTTATTCAAGGCCAGTCCGTATTTTTCTATCTGGAAACTGGATGAAGCCATACCTATCCGGTTTGTGGTGAGTATGGATTGTCAATGTAGCCAGTGGGAAGATGTTTGGGGCAATGATTGTATCCCATATACAAGCAACCCCGCTTGTGAGGTGCAGTCCAGTGCCTGCACGGATACTGTCAATCCCCACCAGGTGGATGGGGAGGATGTCAGCCGTGACTGTTGGCAATACACAGATACCTACCAGTGTTACAACAGTCAGGATCAGCGGGGAGAGGATGATTATTGTGCGGAGCTGCGCAAGGCGGGCTGCACCCAAACCGGCTCGCACTGTGACGAAACCTTGTACGGGCGTTGTGTGGCTTGGGAACAAACCTACCAATGTACGGCTTCCGGCAATCAGCGCACCATTGAGGACTGTTCAGGGCAAGCGTTCTGCATGGATGGGGATAAATGTTTTGACAGCAGCTATGCGCCTAACGGTGATTTTGGTCAGGCAGCCAGCTACCTAAGTTCAGCGGAAAGTGCGGCCAAAGATTTTGATACCAGCAACATGCTTATTTTTTCGGGGCAGAATTATAAATGCAAAAAGACAGCCTTGGGGTTTAAGAACTGTTGCAGGGATTCTGGCTGGGGAATCGGCTGGAACCTGACCCAGTGTTCCGAAAGTGAAATTATTCTGGGTGAAAAACAGGCGGCGGGTTTGTGCCATTTCGTGGGGACGTACAAGGATAAATCCCTGTTCCCCAACCGTTATAACGTTTCATGTTGTTTCAACTCTAAGCTGGCACGCATCATCCATGAACAGGGACGGTCTTATGTGCCACTGGACTGGGGTAGCGCTCGGAATCCAGTCTGCCGTGGATTTACCCCGGATGAACTGGCACGGGTTGATTTTGGGAAACTGGATTTCAGTGAGTTCTTCGCAGATGCACTGACCAATGCGGACAAGGCGATCAAGCCGGGGATGGATAACCTCAGTGACCTGATCAAGGACAAGATTCTCCAGCAGTTGCCCGGCAAGCGGTGAATACTATGATGAAGTACCCCGCCATTGCCCTGTTGATGCTGTTCAATCTGCCATCCCTGATCCATGCTAGTCCGGTGGTGGGGGAGGGAGATGCCCTTGCCCCAATACCGTACTACCAGTCGGGTGAGCAGGGGTGGTTCTGGTATGCACAGCCACCTGCCAATCCTGACAAACCGGAGCCACCCGAGGAACAACCAGCAGCGGTGATGTCAGTATCGCCTGCCAAACCAGCGGAAGACACCAATGATCCGTTGGTACAGATGAAGCAGGTGCAAGAGGCGATTGAACGGGCGCAGGCACGGGCAGTGCTAGACCCGACCCCAGCCAACGTGCAGGCGTTCATGGTGGTGAATGCCCAGGCGCAAGCCCAGGCAGCGCGGTTCGCCGAAACATGGCAGCAAGTGTTGTGGCAGACCCCGCAACTGGATTACCGGCTGGTTAAACCAACCGATGACCAGGCTATCCATGCCTACAATGACGCCAAGCTGGCAATTAATGAGGATTTCTTGCGCTCAGCCAGCCAGCAATACGGGTTATTCTTTTTCTTCCGCAGCACCTGCCCGTACTGCCACAAGCTGGCTCCGATCCTCAAGCAGTTTGCCACACAATACGGTTTTAATATCGTAGCGGTATCCCTGGATGGACAGGGTTTGCCGGAATTCCCGGATTTCAAGACCAGCCAGCAAGTGGCGGTTGAGTTGAAGGTGGAGGCAGTACCAGCCCTGTTCCTGGTGGAACCCAGAAAGCGTGACATCCAACCCATCAGTTACGGCTTCATCACCTGGGATGAGCTGCGTACCCGTATCTACACGGTACTCAACAAGCACAGTGCTAACCCACAGCAAGCCCAGCAGGATAGCCGTGAGGCGTGGTTAAAAACCCAACCCAACCCGATCCAGCCATGACAGGAGGCCAAACATGAAAACTCTCAGGTTGCTGACACACACACTGCGGGTATGGGTAATCGCCGTATTCTTGGCAGGCACTGCCCAGGCTGATCTCGCCAGCGACATGGGCAGTTTTTTTGATGACCTGAACTATGCCAATGTCACCCCTGGTGGGGCTTACAAGGGACAGAGTGCCACTTACTACACGGGTGGCTCGGCTTTTGTACGGGTGCCTGCTCGTACCTATACCCTAGGTAGTATCCAGTTTCCCTCCTTCCGTGCCGGGTGTGGCGGGATCGACCTGTTTGCCGGTGGTTTTTCCTTCATCAACAAGGAACAACTGGTGGCTATGTTACGTAACATAGGCTCAGCCGCTGTCAGTTATGGCTTTATGGTTGGGATGCGATCCTTGTCACCGCAATTGACTGCTACCCTGGAAAAACTCCAGGACTGGTCACAGCAGTTCAACAATTTCCAGATTAATTCCTGTGAGGAGGGTGCCAGATTGGTTGGTGGGGCATTGAGCCAATTCAGCCGTGAAAAGTCAGCCTGCCTTGCCCAGAAAACAGCCCCGGCTGCCCAAGGCGGGCAGGGCATGAGCCATGCCGAGGCACTGATGGCCTGTACCACGGGCGGTGAGCGCAACAGCACCAATAATAATGGTGATCCCAACTCGCCTGCCAGCATCATCAATGCCACCGAGGGCAATGTGGCATGGCGGGCGCTGATGAAGAATGCCTTCTTCAGTAGCAATACGGCTGTGGCAGAGGTGATGATGAACCTCTCCGGGACAGTTGTTACCTACAAGAATGGTGTCGGTGATGATGCCCTGACTATCTCCCATACCGTTCCTTCCATTTTGATGGAGGGTAAGGGGATACAGTTGCTGAATACCCTGTTGCAGGGTGGAAGTGTCCCTATCGTCGGTTGTGCGGATGGTTTCGGTGAAATGCAGTGCCGTGATGTAACAGCGGGGCGCACAGTGAACATTCCTGCCCCGCAGGCACTGGTGACGCGGGTACAGAACATCTTGCAAGCTATCGACAAAAACATCACTACGGATGACAAGCTCAGCGCGGAACAACAAGGCTTGTTGGCTTCAACTTCCTTGCCTGTTTACAAGTATCTGACGGTACAAGCTGTCTATTTGCCGGGTACGGCTTCCAACACGGTGGATACCTATGCTCTGTTGATTGCCAAGGACATCCTTGCCACCTATCTCAATGACCTGTTGGGTAAAGTGACCGCATCATCAGCCCTGATCAAATCCAATGAGAAAGATGATGCAAAATTCCAGGCATTCAAGGACGGTATCTTTCAGGCGCGAAGCGAGATCCGCAAATACAAGGATGATGTGGGTAAGGCATTTGATGATGCCCTGACATTTTCTGCCAGTGTGCAGAACCAGGAGAAAGCCATCCTAGGCAATTTGACGCCCGGCTTGTTCCAGTCGGTCATGTTTGGTGTCAACTGATAATAACAAGCTGGGGGGAGTGCAGTGAACTGGGAAATTTATACCTATGGCGGTGGTGAATACCTGTATACGGTGTTCAATGCTGTAGCCTCCATCACCCAAAACAGCAACTACACCAGCTTGCTGGCCGTAGTTGCCATGATCGGTTTGATATGGGTGATTATTGAAGGGGCGTTTGGCAAGGAGCTGAACTACAAATGGCTGTTCATCATGATCTTTGTCTACATGGGGTTTATGGTTCCCAAGGCCAATGTGGTCGTGACTGACCGGATCAATCCGGCCTTTACCCGTGTGGTTGCCAACGTGCCCCTAGCACTGGCAGTGACAGCCGGATCGTTCAGCCAAGTGGGTGACTACCTGACCCGTACCTTTGATACGGTGTTTGCCTTGCCGGATGACCTGAGCTATTCCAAAACCGGGATGCTGTTCGGGCAGCACCTGATGATGGAGTCCGCACGCTTTCAGGTGACGGATGCCCGGCTTGCCCGTAACCTAAGTGAGTTCTGGCAGGCGTGTGTGTTTTATGACGTGTTACTGGGGCTGTATGAATTTGATGAGCTATTGTCTGCGCAGGATACCTGGGAGTATATCAAGGCTAATACCTCGAAGTCCCGGAGTTTTGCCTACCGTACCGGTGGTGCTGCACGGTCAGAAGTTATTGGCTGCCGGGCAGGAGCCAGCGGTACAACAGATGATAGTAATCCGGCAGGGCATAGCCTTACGGCTGACCTGACAGCAGCCATCGCCAAGGCCAAGGTTTACTACGGGCAGAAGCTGGGTAAGGGCGCTACCCCTGGCGAAGCTGCGCTGCAATTCGCATCAGCACTGCCGATCTCCTACCAGCACCTGACTGGCATGAGCATGACGGCCGAACAGACGATCCGGCAAAGCTGGATGGCCACCAACATGGCGCGTGGATTGCAGAGTTTTGCCACCCGTGTGGATGCTGGTGCTGCTGCCCAGGATTTTGCGGTGGCGCGGGCGGAAACCGAACGGCGTACCACTTATGCAGTACTGGGGGAGCTGGCAGGCCGCACCCTGCCACTGATCCGTAACATCTTTGAAGCCTTTGTGTATGGCATTTTCCCGCTGGTGTTTGCCCTGATGTTGTTGCCCGCCGCCAGCAAGGTGGTAATGACCTACCTCAAGGCGTTACTGTGGCTGCAACTGTGGGCACCCCTGTATGCCATCCTGCATTTTGGCATGACTTTATACAGTACCCGCGCAGCCAGTAGTGCCACGGCTTTGCTGGACGGTGGTTCCGCGCTGTCGATGGCAACCAATACCGGGTTGTACCAGGCGCTGGCGGATATATCGCTGATTGCGGGCTACATGGCGATGTCGATCCCCATGATCAGCTACCTGATCGTCAACCAGGGCGGGGCGATGATGGCCAGCCTGGCAGGGAAGGTCATGGGCAGCTACGAAGCCCCGGCTGCCAAGGGCGCTGAGGAAGCCACGACCGGCAACATTTCCCTCGGCAATACCTCCATGGGCAATGCAAACTGGTGGGCGCAGAACACTGCACCATCCACTAGCTTTGGTACATATACCCATACTGACGGGATGGGCACAAAACACACCTATACCCAAAATGGCGGGGAAATCACCCAGCAGCAGGTCAGCAGTTATGCGTTCTCCGCCAGTACCGGGGAGGCCGTCAAGTCCAGCATTACCACCCAGGCCGGGCAGTCGGTCACGGCTGCCCGGCAGGATGCAGTTGAATACATGGCATCAACTTCCTCATTGTTCAGCAACATGAAAAATTTCAGCCATCAGGTGAGTGCAGGCAATTCAACCCAGGATACGGCTACCCAGCAGCAATCCACCCAACTGGCGCAGTCCGTGGAAAAAATGGAATCTGTTGCTAGGGATTTTGCTGGCAGGCATGGCCTGGGATACGAAACTTCTTTGGGTATGTTGGCGGGCGCTTCTCAAGGTGTGAAGCTGGGGGCAGGTGCTAATGCAAAATCCCAGGAAGCGTATGATGAGGCCGTTAGTGTGGCTAATCAATCTGGTTTCAAGGAGGCAATGCAAACCGCCACACAGATCTCCAGCCAATTGTCCTCCACCCACCAGGATGGCGTGACGGATACCGCAGCCCAGCAAATGCAGGCAGGCTTGCAACAGAACCAGGCGTTGGCAGAAAAAGCCTCTGCCTCCCTGCAACGTGCCGAGAGCTGGTCGCGGGTACAGGCTCGCATGGAAGAACATGGTTTTAACTTCACCGGTAAAATTGACAACGCGATCCAGGCATTCTCTGGCCTGAGCCGCAGCCAATACCTGGGGTTGCAACAGGAAGCAGAGCAGGGCAACGCGGCTGCCATCCAGCAACTGGATGGGCTGGTGGACAGGTTTGTGGCAGAGCGGGGGGCATCATTGTTTGGGCTGGATGATGCCCCGGCAGCTTATCCTGTCTACAACGCTTACGCCGATTATCAAGGGGCGGTGGCATCGCAAGGTCAAACAGGTATTACCCACAATCAGGTGGCAGGGGCAGGGCAGGTGGCTGGGGCTGCCAGCAAGGCCGGGGTTGACTCGGACAGTGCCATCCCACAAGGCTATCAAGCAACCCGTGATGCTACCCAGTTTGGCATGGCCAATGATCGCGGCGTTATCCACTTAGGGCGTGACGGTATCCAAACGGAAGCACAGGCAAGGGGTGAGAATATCCAGACTATGGCGGATATGTCAGCACCAGAAGCTGCTTTACACCGTATATCTGACAACGTGATGGATGTATTGCCACAGCCCGTCAATTCGGCCCTTCAGTTTGCCAATAAAGGGGTTACAGATATGACAGCAACAGCCTCTGGCGTCATCCAGGGGGTTGCGGGTTCGATGGAGCGTCTCCGTACTGGTCGGGAGCAAGACTGGGGTACAGACTATCAGGCTGGATTTGATCGTGTTGCGGGTAGTGACCTGCTGGGTACGCCTGCGGGCACAACACAGTCGATCTACGAACAGATGTATGGGGGTGAGGAAAAAAAAAGCCCGCTGAGTGATAGTTCAGTTAATCGACAAGGCGAGGTATCTGTTCGCCATACTACTATGGGGAGGGAGATTTCATACCCAAATGGTGAAGTTCGGGTTGGTGGTTCACGTTCATGGAGGAACAACAACCCTGGCAACCTTGAATATGGGGATTTTGCCAAAAGACATGGGGCAACTGGTAGTGATGGGAGATTTGCAATTTTTCCTGATAAAGAGACTGGTGATGCAGCTCGGATAGCTTTGTTGAGGGGAAAATATGAGAATTACACTATTCATGGGATGGTGTCTAAATATGCCCCCTCTTTTGAGAATGATACCGACCGTTATGCATCAGTCATTTCTGCTGCTGCTGGCGTATCACCTGATACTAAAATTGCTAGTCTAAGTGATGAACAGTTTTCACGGATGGTTGGCAAGATGGCCGAACATGAAGGCTGGAGACCTGGACAAATCAAGAGGTCATGATCCTAGATTAATGGCACCCCATTAGTACAGGGGTGTCCAGCAACAAACTGGGGAACTGTACTTGTTGTTCGTTAGGCGTTTCCCCATCAAATACATGAAGCGTCCCTTCAAGAGTCACTTAAAGGTTGCTGCTGGAGCCATACATATTCCCTCCAATATCTACCCTGCCACCCATCATTACATACCCAGTAGCAGGATTGATGCCTCGTTCAATGTTATTAGGGAAAATTGAGTTGTTTGCAAATAAAGCAATATCATCTTCCATTAACGCTGGTCTACTTGGACATTTTTTATAAGAATTCTGCTTGGGTCGATAGCTATAATGTGCTTTGACCTTTTCATTCAGCCATGAAAAGAACAGGGCAAGCACCACAAGCCAGAAGACTATCGCCATTACCATTGCAATGGTCTGTATGGGTATATCCATCCTGAGTTCTCCTCTATTGTTTGTTTCCCTGCATCAGCCGATACAAGCTCGACCGGTGCAACCCGAACTTGTGGGCCAGTTCCACTTTGTTCACCCCAGGGATGTTGAACTCCTGCCGCAGCGCTTCAAGTTCTGCCGCAGTCAGTTTTTTCTTGGGGCCTGGCTCAATCCCTCGGGCTTTGGCTTTGGCTAGCCCGATGGTGATCCGTTCATTGGTCAGGCTCCGGTCAAAAGCTACCACCTCTGCCATGACATCATACAGTACATCACCTGACACCGTGGTATCCAGATTCTGTTCCAGCACGATCAGCCCGAGTTGCCTGTGCCGCAGTAACCTGATGGCTGTACCAAGGCTGCGCATGGAATCTGCCAACCGATCCAGCCGCGTGACCACCACAACATCACCAGGGCGGGAATAACCCATTATCCAGGGCAGGTTATCCTGGATTACTTCACAGCCCTGCTGCCGCAGCTTTTCGGTCTGCTCTTCCAAGCTCTGTCCGGCATGGCTTTCCCGCACATACCCGATTCTCCGCCCTGTGTTCATGACACCATCTCCAGCATCCTGCCCAGCACACGTTGGGCAAATTCTGGTGCAGCCTGTTTCGCCGCCGCCATCGTCATGAAGCCGGTAGCTTTGAAACCAAGATACCGCAACCCGAACCGGTCAGTTTCATCGGCTTCTTTAATGGCAATCAGTTCCTGACCGGCAAACAAAGCCCGTTGCATGACATCATCCCCAACGTTTTCCAAGTCGGAACCTTTCCATGCCTGTTGGGGGCGCTTCCAGCGTCCATTTGCCTGCCGCAGTTGCCTGTATCTTCATGGCCCCGTCCATCGTGAATAAAAAAGGCATACAACCTTGCGGAGAAACACCCGGCTGCCCCGTGAGGAGGTCTTACGCACCAAGAGTTAAAGTTGTTGCCAGTAGTGCAGTACAAGTCCGCACTTATCATGTTGTGTCTCTACTGTCCCATTTTCATTAAGAAAAAGCAAGACGTTCCCGATAAGCTATAAAACAAGTTGCAAAAACGAACGTTTATGCAATGGTTCTGCACAACACGCCAGAACAAGGCTTTGCATGTAAGCCCAGATCAGTGCCCTCCACTCGGCGGGATGTGAGCGGATTTTTCAGGAGAAGGCTTCCGGGGGCCGGTGGGACAGGCCGGAGCTGCACCGGCTGCTGGGTCAGTTACGCCAGGGGGATACCGTCGTGGTCTGGAAACTGGATCGGCTGTCCCGATCCCTGAAGGACTTGCTGCTGACCCTGGAAAAAATTGATGGGGCAGGGGCAGCGTTCCAAAGCCTGACAGAAGCCATCGACACGGGTACACCTGCTGGACGCATGATGATGCAGATTGTTGGCTCGTTTGCGGAATTTGAACGTGCCATGTTGCGCGAACGCACAAAGCATGGGTTGGACGCTGCCAGGCGGGAAGGCCGGGTAGGTGGTCGCCGACCTAAGCTGACCGACCCGCAACAGAAGGAAATTGTGAGATTGGTATCAGCAGGTGAGAAGACTGGTGCAGATGCTGCCCGGCTGTTCCGTGTCCACCCGTCAACGGTGGCACGGTTGCTGGCAAAGCACCAACAGGCTGCAACCGCAGCTACCAACAAAACCGAAAACGAAAACACATAAACCAAACATGGGGTAACAACAATGCAGCCGGACATGATCAACGGCCTGTTTGAACTGGTGGGAGCATATTTTGCCTGGATGAATGCTTACACACTTTGGAAAGAGCGCGAAGTAAAGGGCGTTTACTGGCCTACCACCGCGTTTTTCGCAGCTTGGGGCATTTGGAACTTGTATTACTATCCGGCGTTGGGGCAGATGTGGAGCTTTTATGCTGGTGTCTTGCTGGTCAGTGGCAATGCTGCCTGGGTTGTGCTGGCCCTCAGGTTTCGTGCGTGCAAACAGCTATCCCCAGTTTGAAGCAACCAAAGGGCAAAGGCGTAAAGGGCAGGTAAGGGGAATGGGAAACATAAGGGAACAGACTTACCCGCAAAGGGCTGTCAAATGGCAAAAAGGCTTTGCAGCGTTCCTGCCTAAAACCAGTCATCATACGATGGGTGTTTGGCATCATGGGTAATCCAGGCCAGGATGGCAGCGACAATGAAAGCGGCCAGTAACCAAACGCTGCGCCAGCTTATGGATGCAAGGCAAAGGGCAGCCAGTACCATGATCCAGAACGTTGGCAGGTGTGCGGCTCCTTGTAATTTCCGAATGAAGAACCTGCGCAGTTGTTGACCCATGCCTTCCCCGTTATTGTTGTTATTGGTTGGCGCAGATCATAACCCTCCCTGCCGCAGTAAGCCTGTCAATTCCGATGAATGCCGCAAATAAAACAGCCAACAGGGAGGGTTGGAACCTGTTGGCTGCTGGGCTTGCCATGACCGGAGGAAGCGTCGAGAAAGCAAGCTGCAACACAGTTTAGTATATTATTTGCCCAGGTGGGCGAATATCTCTATCGGCTGTTTGCGCATCCACCAAGGTGTAAGCCCCGCCTTGGTGGATTGTTTCCCTGCCTGCCTTGCAGCCTCCTGCGTTGTTACGTATAGTCCGCGCTTGTTACCTGAAGCATAAAATACAGACAATAATGAAGGTTTACCCATGTTTAGCCCGTCATGTTTCCGCACCTGCTTTATCACTGTATGGTTTGTAGCAGCCGTCCCAGCCATTGCTGACCAGACTGATGCAGGTACTTTCCCTGCAACCACCCAGCCTGTTAGCACCGCCGCCACAACCACCTATCAGGTCAGGCAAGGTGAAACGCTGTTTACCGTGGTGAGGAACACGGGTGTCCCGATTACCCACCTGATCCGCCTGAACCGGTTGGCAGCCCCCTACCATCTGTATGCAGGGCAAGTCCTCCAGCTTGCGGGTGGTTTGCCATCACCTGACCCAGAGCCAGCCGATGGGGATTATGGTTACATCTACAGGGTAAATGTCGGGGATACGTTGTATGGGATCATGCGCAAAACAGGTGTACCAGTCGCCCGGCTTATTGACCTGAACCAGTTGTCCACCCCGTATGCCATCCAAGCGGGGCAGGCATTGAAGCTGCGTGATGACGGCATCAGGTTATAGTGGATTGTTTCCCACTTGTTCCCATCCCAGCCGCAGGAGTCTGTCTGCTGTTACCTTCAGTTGCAGCAGTTCCACCAACAGGATTGCATCAGCCAACGCAGTTTCAGGTTCCTGTTCCCATAAATCCTGAGCTGCTGTTCGTAGCCAGTAGCTGGATTTTGGGTTTTCCATCATTGCCTGGAGTTTTGTAGATAGTTCAGCCCATACTTGTTGTAAATCAGGTGTATGACGGCTATCTTCGCTCATTCCTGTTTCTCTTGCCGCAATGTTTTCTGCTGTTTACGCCATTCCCATGGGGCAACAGCATCTTCTTGCTGCCACAGGCCAATCCCATTTTTTCGGGCTATGGCCTCGGCTTCTTGATAAGTCGGGTCAGTCATGTATTTGAGGTAGACCCATGCCATGCCTTGCTTGATCTGTTCAAGGTTTACATCCAGCCCATCTACCCATATTTGCCCCACAGTGCGACCGTAGCGGTCGGTATCCACGACATCAACAGTGACGTTTTTCCGGTAAACCAGATCAGAGAGTGATTGCTTGGAGCGTTGCCCGAAGTCTTGCTTCTTTTCCGGTGCGTCTATCTGCGCCAGCCGGATTTTGACTTGAGCTTTGTCAGTAGTCAGCAACGTGGCAGTATCCCCGTCAGTAACACCAACAATCTCACCTTGTAGTTGATCAGCCACTCCTGAGTCAGTAAATAGGGTAAGGCATAGGAAGGTGATCCAGACGAGTTTAGTCAGCATACTGCCGTGCCCTTTTATTTTTACCCATCAACCAAACCACCAAAAAGATGACCAAGGCTGCTACTTGGATCAATAACAGAGTACCGAAAATGGTTTGTACCTCGTTGGCACGATCCAACATTGCCTGATTCTTATAAGCAGTGCCAGTAAGAGGGTTTTTGTCACTACCTGCCAGTATTAGGGATGGAGACAAAAACAAGATGTTAATGATATTTATAATAATTGCGGATATTCCCAATGTAGTCCCTTTGCCTGCTGAAAGCCAAGCTAGAAAGCCAGAAAGTCCAGAAATAAATGGGCCGACGACAGGAATGAAAATACCTGTGATTGCAAATACCAGTGCAGTAATACCAAATGGTTTCATGTGGGTGTTCCTTGTTGTTGTAAGGGGTTAGTCAATTTTAGCAATCAATTTGATGGTGTGTTTTGATAACCCGACAAACGAACAAACCCTACCCCCCCAAATCCACCACCAATATCCCCCGTTTTCCTTCTGCCGCAGTTTCCGGTGATGCTGGAGTTCCAGCAGGTGCTGCCCCGTTGGATATACTGTCTGAGGCAACCGCAGGCACTGCCACAGGCTGGGCCAGCTTCATGCCATCTTTCCCGCCTGCCTTCCTTTCCACCTGTCCCAGTGCTTTCCACACCTTCCCGGCATACTTGCGCCGGGCTTCTGCCTTTTTGGGGCTAGTCCCAGCCCCGTAAGCACCGATGGCTTCCCAGCCATAGCCCATCTGACGGATGTTCTGCGCCAGTATCCATGCCCCCACATGCAGGCTGGTACAAGGGTTCAGCAGTTCTTCCACCCCGATCCGGTAAGCCTTCAGTTTGGGCAGCCACCAGTCATTGATCTGCATGAAACCGTAGTCGAGGCTGCCATTGGTATTACGGGCGATGACCCGTGCGCGGTTGCTGCTTTCCACTTGGGCCACGGCCTTGAGCAGCGGGATGGGCACACCGTAACGTGCCGAGGCATCCCCCCAACACTCTGCCCAACTGCGGGCAGGGAGCAAGGCGATGAATAGGCCGCATAGGATCAGGTAAATGCAGGGCATAATTTTTGTTCTTGTTTTCATAGGTATTTTACAGAATCGTTATAAATAGATCGGACGATAACCGTTACGCAACCGTTCCTGGCTGATCCGTTTGAACCGGCGCTGGGCTTCCTGCCAATCGGTGATGGGTTCCGTTTTACAGTTGCCCCGTGCATTATCCAGACTCCCCCAGGAACGTACCAGGCACAAGCTCCCAAACAGGTCAGGGAATACCTGTACCCGATAGTAGCGGCGTTTGCCAGGATGCCGCCAGCATTGGCTGATACCTGTTGTCATGCGGCTAGTATGCACAAACGACTTTTTAGGGCAAGTTTTTACCGGAGTACTTGTCCGCTCGCTCCGGCAAAAATTACCTTGCCAATAACCCGCCCGTTATCATGGGGACAATGATAAACCAATGGGCAAACTGTTATGAAACACGCCACTGCACGTCCCCGTACAACCGGCCTGGATGCCTCCCTGGCAGAAACCACGCAAAGGGCGCTACAAGATTACTTGGATACCCTGGGCGACCATGAGGCGAGCAATATTTATCGCTTGGTACTGGATGAAGTTGAACGCCCCATGCTGGAAATCATGATGCGCTACACACATGGCAATCAATCACGTGCAGCACAGTGCCTGGGCATTAACCGGGCAACCCTGCGCACCAAACTGAAGCGCCATCACCTGCTCTAATCCTGTTGTGACGTTGAGGTGTTATGGACAACAAACTCGACTTTCCTGCTGATACCCAACCCGCCTGGGCTGGTTGGTTGCTAGCACGTTTTGCCGGTACGGAAGCGTGGCTGGACGAAGATGCCCGTCTGCCCCTGTTGTTGTCAGGCTGGCTGGCACAGGTTGCCCGTAACCCGGACAAACGTCCCCTCCTGCGTGACTGGCTGGCCTTGCGGCACTGGCCGCTGCTGCGCTGCCACATTCGGGCAGGGGAGGATGAATGGGATTTCCGGGTATGCAGTTTTCAGGCATTCCTGGTGGGGTGTGAAACTGCCGGGGTGTGGCCTGCGTCATGGTCAGACCCGGCACACCAGCCACCGGGCATTTCACTGACAGCTTGCGTCCTGTTCCTGGTCGGACTCGCCCGCCAACTGGATAGCCAAGAGTGCGGGGCAGGGTGATGCTGCGCCGCCTGTTGTCTTCGCTTGTGCCTAGTAAAGTGGCAGCCAAGCCCGCCTTGACTGCCATTGGTATCCCTGCCATCCCGCAACTGCCCCCCGGTGTGTGGCCGGTCTTGCCTGCGCCCACCCTGTTGCAGCCGCACCAGCGCCTACTGGTGCGTATCCGTGGCCTCAGCGGGGTGTCCGCCGATTACTGGGACTCGCTCTACCAGCCATTGCTGGACAATTTCGCCGCCTTCGTGCAACAAACCCCAGCGTCAGAAGCCCATCACCACTGCGGGCAGGGCGGTATGCTTGCCCATAGTCTGCATGTGATGCAACTGGCGCTGGATGCCCGCAAGGGCAACCTGCTCCCACCCGGTGCGGCAGCAGAAGAGGTCAACCGCCAGCAGCACGCCTGGACGTATGCCATCGCCAGTGCCGCACTTTTACACGATGTTGGCAAGCCATGCAGCGACCAGAAATTGCGCCTGTTTGATACATACGGACAAGATACCTACTGTTACTGGGAGCCGCTGCACGGCTCTTTGCAGGCTGGGTGCTACCGGGTGGACTTTGTGCGTAACCGAGCCTACCGTACCCATGAGTTGCTCCCCCCCTTGCTGGCACGGCAACTTACCCCGGAGAAGGCACTATCCTGGTTGCAACAGGATTTCCCCAACGTGTTCCAGGCATGGCTGGGCTACCTGTCCGGGCAGGATGAGGTAGCTGGTGTGCTGGGGCAGATCGTCACCCAGGCTGACATGCAGTCAGTGGCAGATGACCTGTCCGGGAGCCAGCCGACCCATACCCGCCAGATCCCGACTGCCAAGGCCAAGCCCCTTTCACAGCGCCTGCTGACTGGTTTGCGCCACTTGCTGGATGAACAGCAACTGACCCTTAACCGCCCTGGTGCTGCCGGGTTCTTTGACGGTGATAGCTTGTGGCTTGTCAGCAAACGGGTGCTGGATGAACTGCGTACCCATCTGGAGAAGGGAGGGCAAACCGGCATCCCCAGCCGCAACGACCGGCTGATGGACGAGTTGCAACAGCACGCGATCCTCACCCCCACGTTGGCAGGGCAAGCCATCTGGAATGCCACCATCAAGACCGGGAGCATGGAGCAGGCATTTACCCTGCTACGCATTCCTGCCAGCCGCTTGTGGGCTGACCCAGGCCAATACCCCAGCCCGCTGGATGGCAGTATCACGCCCAATGCCAAAGACGGGGATGCTGCCACAGCCTCCCAATCCTTACCCGCAGCAGACAAACTGGCTGCCACAGTTGCCCAGGCATCTGCCACAACACCCAGCGTACCCGCAGCACAGGTAGTGGTTGATACGGATGATGACTGGTTGTTGCCAACCACGGCGGGGCAGGCCAGCACTGTGCCGGATGCCACTGGGGGAGGGGATAGTGGTTCGCCGTGGGGGGATGATGAGCTGCCCAAAGGAGCCTTGAGTTTCAAGGCTCCTTTGGGCATGGAACCGCAGCTTGCCCACACAATGGTGGGTGATCCACCTGTAACAATCACACCAGCGGCTGATGCCGATGATCCCGGCAGGCAGTTTCTGGCCTGGCTGGCGGATGGCTTGCTCACCGGCAAGCATCCGCTCAACACGCCGGAGGCATTTGTGCATGTGGTTAGGGAAGGGGTGTTACTGGTCAGCCCCCGTGCCTTCAAGGAGTATTCCCCGGATAACTGGGAATACGTGCAAAAGCGTTTCACCAAGCTGAAGCTCCACCAGCCTGCGCCGAATGACAGTAACATCTGGCAGTACAACGTGCGCGGGCAACGCAGGACAGGGGTAGTGCGGGGCATCCTGCTGGCAGACCCGTTGGCAACCCTGGGGCTGAACTACCTGCCAGCCCCCAACAAGTCATTAGCCTTGCCGGGGTAGGATCACCACGCCATCCATCACAAAACAAACACAAAAAACATCAACTGACACAACAACAATAAGGAAGGGCTAACCCTATGAACAAGGCATACCATTTACCCAACACTACCCAGGAAGCAGCCGCCATCGGCATTGTACAGTCATGTCGGCTGGTCATCGGTGAGTTGCACAAGGGGATGCTGAACCACAGCATCGAAATCAACCAGCCAACCGCATCCTGCCTGGTGATGCCGGATGGCATCTGGGTAACACCCCCCTTGTTACGCACGCTGTTTGCACAAACTCATGATGCTGACAGCTTGCCACCGGGAGCCTGGCGGCAAGTACCCAACCTGCTAACCACGCTGGCTTCAGTCGATGACCGGTTTCAGGCTACCCAGCACAATACCGAACAGCGGATTGCCATCCGCAAACCGGGTCAGTTGCGCTGGCAGTACATCACCCTCCTGCGCAGTTTTTTCTTCAACCAGGCTTTGCTGCTGGAGTTCGGGTTCCAGCCGGGGACGCTGGCGGCGTTGTTGAGGGAGCCGCAGTGAACATCTAAAACAACTTCAATGCAATGACAGGGTAAACACGATGGAAAAAATTGACGAAGCAATACAAAACGCCACCCTTTACCAAAAGGTGATGGCGCAGCCACCCCATTGGGGACATGAGAAAATCCTTGCGTGGGATGATAAGTTATTCAAGCAACTTGATGCCTTTATTACCCATCATTACTGGATAGATAGCGGATCACTGAACGTATTTAAGGTTGTTGGGACTAAGCACGTTGATTACCAAGGATTGTCTTGGATTGAGTTCCTGCAACGTGGAAAGCGGATGGCAAATAATCTCCCCAAGTATGACGAAAACCCATCCTATTACGACGCAATCGTAAAGAAAGTCCCTGAAATGTCCCTTACCAGCGTCGATGGGCTAAATTGGTATGTGGATGGAGACGGCAACCATCGCACTGCTATTGCCAAATTCTCGTTCCATTATCAAGACCGGACAGAATTATACGGTTTGGAAATGAGTGATTACCGTTTTGACCGGGAAATGCACAGCATTTACCTTAATCTGTTAGAAACCATGAGGGAACGCCGTTTACTGGGAAACATCTGTGTGACAGCCCAAAGTGTACGAACTGGGCGGCGTGATACTGGGGGATGGCGGCTGGATTTATACCAACCCACGGTAACGGTGGAACGGCATGGTAAAAATACCCAAACGGCAACAACCCCTAAAGAACTTAACCAAGTATTAAATGAGCTGACAACCCCTGCTTACCGCCGTTGGTTCAATGCTTGGTGGGGGAAGCCATGAGCCAACCTGTCTTTGACAACCGCCTGCGCCCGGCAGTGGAACTGTGGGTGGCTGGCCTGCTGCTGGGACTGGCTGCATTCCTGTTACACCAGCCCGTCTGGCTGTCCCCGCTGATGCCGGGACTGGCACAATGGGCTGCCATGGCTATCCTCCTGTTGGCGCTGTGGCGTGGCTGGCAGGGTGCGGGGATACTGCGTTACCGCGCCAACCTCAAGCGTCTGCCGACCTATGTCCTGGATGCGGATGATATTCCGCTGTCACGCCACAAACTGTTCCTTGGCAAGGGGTTCCAGTGGACACAAGTGCATAGCCAGCGGCTGGTGGAAGCCCGCTCACCGGGTGGGCGGCGCTGGATACAACCCGGTCGGCTGTACCTGTGGGCAAGGACGCTGGAGCTACGCCATGAACACCAGCCCCGGATGCAGTGGCTACTGTCCCGCACCCGTGCCAATGCCTGGTGGAACCCGTTAAAGCCCCTGCCACCCGTGGGGGGTGATCCTGCCCTGCATGGGGTTGGGGTTGAGGATGAGCGCGATACCTGGATTGACCTGTTTGACCGGGTAGCGCACACCCTGGTGCTGGGCACAACCCGCGTTGGCAAGACCCGCCTGGCCGAACTGCTCGTGACACAGGACATCCGCCGGGGGGAAATTGTGGTGGTGTTCGACCCCAAGGGTGACACTGAACTGCTGGCACGGATGTGGGCAGAATGCCTGCGGGCAGGGCGGCTCGACCAGTTCCACATCTTCCATCTGGGATTCCCGGAGATTTCCGAACGTTACAACCCGGTGGGCAGTTTCGGACGGGTCACGGAAGTGGCTTCGCGGATTGCCGGGCAGTTACCTGGCTCAGGCAACAGTGCCACCTTCAAGGAGTTTGCCTGGCGTTTCACCAATATCGTTGCTAACGCACTGGTGGCACTGGGACGGCGACCGGATTACACCGCGATTGCGCGTTACGTCACCAACATTGAACCGCTGATGATGGAGTATTACGCCTTTTGGTTTGACCGCGAAGGCATTGAGAACTGGCGTGAACAGGTCAATACCATTGCGCAGAACATCGACCCCAAGTCACTGACAATGGCACTCAAAAGCCGTGACTTTAAAGCCATTGCCTACACCCAATTTGCCAAAGCGCGGGATTTGTACGACCCGGTAGCGGATGGCCTGCGTTCCGCGTTTGAATACGACAAAACTTATTTCGACAAACTCACTGCCTCGCTGTTGCCATTACTGGAAAAACTCACCACCGGCAAATCCGGGGAACTGCTGGCTCCCCACTACGGCGACCGTAACGACAAACGCCCGATCCTCGACTGGATGACGGTGATCCGCCAGCGGGATGTGGTGTACGTGGGGCTGGATGCACTGTCTGATGCAGAAGTGGCAGGTGCAGTGGGCAACTCCATGTTCGCTGACCTGACTTCCATCGCCGGACAGCTCTACAAGCACGGTGACAACCTCGGCTTGCCGGAACTGCCAGGACACCAGCGGGCGAAGATTGCCATCCATGCGGACGAGTTCAACGAACTGGTGGGTAACGAGTTTATCCCGCTGCTGAACAAGGCCGGTGGTTCAGGGGTGCAGGTCACAGCGTATACCCAAACGGCCTCTGACATTGAGGCCGGGATTGGCGAGAAACCCAAGGCGGGACAAATCCAGGGCAACCTCAACACCCTGATTATGTTGCGGGTCAAGAATGAGGAAACCGCTGCGGTACTGACTGACCAGTTGCCCAAGGTACGTATCTACACCAAAACCGCTCAATCCGCCGTGACTGACAACAACGACCCGGATTCATCGGTGGATTTTACCTCCAGTAACTCTGACCGCATCACTGAAGCGGAGGCGGACATCCTTACCCCTGCGGATCTGGTGTCCTTGCCCAAGGGGCAGGCATTTGCCCTGCTGGATGGAGGCAAGCTCTACAAGCTGCGCCTGCCGTTGGCAGGGGCTGACCCGCTGCTGCCCAAAGACATGCACACCATTATCCGCTGGGTGCGGGAAACCCGGTTGGGGGAGGGTGGCTGATGCTGGACAAGGTGACGGGCATCCTTTGGTATGTGAAGTGGTTTGCCATCGTGTGTACGCTGGCTTTGCTGGTGGACATCGTGTACGTGTTCTGGCCTTACCCGGCGATGCGCGGGGTAGCCGTATTCCAGCATAATCTGCAAGCGGAAAGCGGGCTGGTTGCCAGCCTGGCCGGTGCCGAGGCGGCGGCCTTCATCCGCAAGGTACAGGTATGGGCGTACCAGCCCACCTTTGCCTGGTCAGGGCTGCACGAGATGATGCGTGATGTTGGCAAGCCTGCTTCCTGGCAGGGTGCGAATGCCTACATGCACGCTTTTGTGGTGGGCAACTGGCCATTCCTGCAAACCGCCCACATCGGCATCCTGCTGTTTGCCCAGCGGCTGGCGGTGCTGTTGTTGTCAGCCCCTCTGTTCTTGGTAGTGGCACTGGCTGCCGGGCTGGATGGTTCCATTGCCTGGTACAAACGCCGCACCAGTGTCGGGCGGGAATCGGGCTTTATCTACCACCGCGCCAAACACGGTTTCCGCCATACGGTACTGGGCATCTGGGTCTTGTACCTGTTGCCGCCCGTGGTGGTTGATCCGCGCTGGATACTGCTGCCTTCCCTGCTGCTGGTGGCAATGGCTACCCGGCTGGCAGTGGGTTACTTCAAGAAATACCTGTGACGTGGCACCACAACCTTGTACCCAACATGATGAAACATTACCTTGGCCTTTCGGAATACCACCTGCGCCAAAAGCAACAGGAATACCCGGTCAACTATGAGCCGGAGAAGCTGATCAATGCCCATTTGCTGGTATGCGGCATGTCCGGCACTGGCAAGTCGTACCAGTCACGCCAGTTGCTTGGCAGTGCTGTTGGGGCCGGTATCGAGGTGGACGTGTTCGACGTGCATGACGAACTGGACGGGATTGCAGGGGCGAAAGCCTGCCGCTATTCGCAGGCGACCGGCTACGGCTATAACCCGTTGGCGTTGTCGCCTGACCCGCATACCGGTGGGCCAGCCCGTCAGGCAGAATACCTGCTGGGGCTGGTCAGGGAAAGCGCCCAACTGGGCATCCGGCAGGATATGGTGTTGCGCAACCTGATCCTGGACACTTACCAGCTAGCCGGTATCTACCCGGACAACCCGGCCACCTGGCAGCGGGACAACATCACTGAAGCAGGGCGCAGGCAACTGCGGGAAGCCCGCAACTGGGTTGCTCTGAAGCAGTATTACCCTACGCTGGATGATCTCAAGGACTATGGCAGGCGCAAGCTCATCGCGCTCACCCTCGGTGGTGACAATCCCTGCATCACTGCCTTGGAACAGCTTACCCGCCACTACAAGCGCCTCAGCAACCTGCAAGGCAAATATGCCAAAGCCAGTGGTGATGGTGATCTGGATAAGCTCGGCAAGCAGATTGCTACCAGCAAGGAACACTGCACCGGCAGCTACACCACCTTCATCGAAGCCATGCAGACCGGGCGGGAGCTGGATGACCTGCTCAAGTACGACTCGGCAGATACGCTTGCCAGTGTGCTGCAACGGCTGGAACTGCTCAATTCGGCAGGGATATTCCGTGCCAATCCGCCACCGTTTGGCAGCGCCCTGGCACGGGTACACCAGATCAAGTCACTGGCCAGTGAACAGCAAACCCTGTTCGTCAAGCTGCGCTTGCAGGCCATCTTTGAGCGCCACAAGCAGGCCGGGGCAACCCGCAGTGGCACCGAACTGCGCCATGTCATCTTTCTGGATGAAGCCCACAAGTTTTTCCGCAAGGACAATGACGACATTATCAATGTGGTTGCCCGCGAAGCCCGCAAGTTCGGGATCGGTTTGTGGTGTGCCAGCCAGAACCCGACCGACTTCCCGGACAGCTTCCTGACCAATGTGGGGGCTACCATCATCCTCGGCTTGCACGAAAGCCACCGGCAAATGGCCGCCAGCAAGCTGGGGATCAGCAGGGAAACACTGAAATACATCCGCCCCAAACAGGCCATGGCCGTGCAGTTGCGGCGTGACGGGCTGGCCAGCCCGCCGTTTGGGAATGTGGTGGTTGGGTAGCCCGCTGTTGAGTTATTCCTGAATGCATTGGGGTATTTGGATGAACAACAAGTCTCGTTCATTTTTCATTAAGCATTCATTCATTTTCAGTCGACATTGTGGCAGAATGCTGCTGTCTATCTGAAGACAGCTCTTTTGCAGACAAGGAACGTCTCTCCACGAAAAAGGGAAGTTTGGCGGCAATGGTTAGCCCTGACCTTGCCGCTTTTATTTTGTCGGTGGCTTGTGGTGTGTCTAAAAAATAGATGCTGAGGAGGGCTGTCCCCAGCATCCCAACAGGCTTCAGGAAAGTGGGTTAGGGTGAACAGTCCGTCGTTCAAATCCATTACACTCTTCTGCTTGGTCGCTGAGACTAGAACAGGCTTACGACGGGCTTTCAACTCATCAAGCAAAGCCAAATAAAATCAGTTTGTTACGTTTTTGTCGTGTACAGATGATCTGCCTACTTTCGCGAGCAAATAACTCTATCTATAATAAACACAGGTGTATTAATGAAAAGCATAGCTAATGGTCTCTCAGTAGGAACTAGGTCAAATTCTCTGTATTTATGTTTATATTCAGTTAGAAGGTCATCATAATCACTGTTATCTTCTAGTCGTTTTTGCTCCGCTTCTAACAATTCTAAAATATAACCTCTCTCATAACCAACCTCGTAACCTTTGACTCTAGCAAACTCCAGAACTGAGGATTCCTTTAACCGGTTAGTTTTAAAGTGCTGTATTAATTCTGCTTGCAAATTCGGCTGAGTCTGTACGTCTTTGACAAATTTATTTATGTTACCTGTTGTTTCCTTAGATTTATGTGAAGAATTTGAAGATTCATATAAAGACATAAATTTTACCCATTAATTAATAAAATGCAATAACTGAGTCCATGAAACTCAGTTGCCACTAGTCGCCATAAAGTCATGATTTAAATATAAATTTCGTGTACATAGATTTAGCGAGAAAAGTCCTTATAGAACTTGCCTGTTTTGATAATGCCCAACTGCTTCAGCGCATCATTAAAGCGGTCAAACAGCATCAACACCAACTCCACCAATTCGGAGTGGCTTAACTGCTGGAGACTTTCTCGTGTTGGGCGGGGTAGCTGGTTCATAAGGATAGCATAGCTGATTTTTTAGGAGACCGAGTAGTCACACTTTTTCTTCAACAAACTGAAACAACTCTTCTTTCTTCATAGATTACCTTCCTGAGACTAAATTTTACCCACACTTCGCCGAGTATACAGCACTGTTTTGTTTTTAAGCAATCTTTTTAACAGGGAGGGGTGTGATTAGAAGTGATGCATGGGACATGACAGTTGAAGCCCCCCGAAATCAGATACCGAAATCAGATACCGAAAACAGAACCAATTTCGGGAGATGCCAAACTGCCATCCCAACGCTGGCAAAGATCCAATCCCCAATACAGCGGGGTCATTGCCATGACTGCACTGTTGGCTAAATGTGACTTCAACTTTTGCTAAAAAGTTGTATCTATGTCGTCTTTCCCCCAGTTTATTTTGATCACACAGGTATCCCCTTCCACTCCCTTCCCCTGTACAAACAGCCATTCGCGACCACACTGCGGCGCTGGCGGTCTTCCCCAAACGTGCCCCACTGCTTGAAGAAAAACGGCACGCTTTGTTCCTGGCACTGATGGAAAATATTATCCACCCATGCCGGTTCCATCTGACGGGCTTTCACTCCACTTTCTCCGCCTACGATCACCCAATGGATACCGGACAGGTCAAGGCTGCCTAGGTCTTCAAGCAACGGCTCAACCGACAGGAACCGTACTAGCGCGGGAACATCCCTGAGTATGGCCAACCGGCGCAGACCCTGGCGGCGGTTTTCAACGGTGACACCCAGCCACACGTTGGCATAGCCGCAGCCCCAGTCCGCAGGCAGGTACTTCCTGATATTGCTGGCACGTTTGGTCAGCAGTTGCCAATCCAGATGTGGGGTTGCCCTGACTAGGTTCCACAGGCGATCCCGTTGGTCGTCATACCCTTGCTTATCCGCCCAGTCACACATGCTGCCACAAAAAACCCTGTGACGTTTCCCCACTTGTTCTGCCTTGTGGTTCCATTTTGGCGGTTGTCGCCAGTAGTGGTCAGAGAGCCTTTTGTATGGTTCTGCATCAAAATGGTTGCCACCTGTGCGGCGATCCAAGGCGGCGGCATAGCAGTTGTCGCAGCCCTGCCCTACTTTTGTACAGCCCCACCAGAGGTTGTGGGTGCTGTCTGTCCAGGAAATGTTGGTTGTATCAGCCATTGTTAGGACTCCATGAGTGCTGCACGGTAGCCGTCCATGAACGGCCTTTGGGCGTAAGTATTCAAACCCCTGAGGTGACGGCGGAAGGGTTCACGCTTGAAGCCAGCATCCCGTCCCAGTTGCCAGGCCAGCCGTTGTAGTGGTTTTAAGCCATGAGGTGGCTGGATGAACTTATGCATCTGTAGATGTCCCCGGTGTGGATTTCGCTGGTTGGTTCAGGAGGGCTTTCAATTCTGACAACTTGCCCCGCTGTTCTGGTGTCATGCTAGCAATGAGTTTTTCCATCAGCATGTTTTGTCTCCTCATTTCCCATTCCGGCAATATTCGGGCCAGCGTTTACGCTGTCCTGCAACAGCCGCCTCAACCTCTCTTTCTGTCACCAATGCCCCATGGAAACGCTGCAATTCCGTACAGCCAGGGAACAATCCGTAGGCATCGCCCTTATCCAGCAGTTGTTCTGCCCCTTCCCGGTCAAGGATAATCTTGGAATCCCCCTTGCTCATGACGTGCAAGGCAATGCGGCTGGGGATGTTGGAGCGGATCAGGGGTGTGACCACATCTTTTTCAGGGCGCTGGGTGGTGGGCATCAGGTGGATACCTGCTGCCCGTGATTTTTGCGCCAGGCGAATAATCATGTCCTCCGCTTCGGTGGCTTCGACTTCACGTCCGTCTTCATCCATGACCTTGGTCATTTTGCCCATCATTCGGTCAAGCATGATGAAGTCGGCAAATTCCTCCCACAGGGCTACCGCATAAGGCAGGGGGGCATCCGCCCGCTTGGCATTGTACTGGGCAATATTCCGTACCCGTGCCGCCCTCATCAGTCCATAGCGGTGTTCCATTTCATCAATCAGTTCTTCCAGCATAGGGCGGACATTTTTCATGTCGGTAATGATGCTGCCTTCCACAAACGGGGAACCCTCATACAAGCCCAGTTCAAGCTGTTTGGGGTCAACCATGCGTATCCGCAGCATGTCCGGGGTACTTTTCGCCATCATGCTGACCAGGATGGTGTTCAGGAGGACGGATTTGCCCATGCCGGTCGTACCCGCAATCAGCAGGTGGATCAGGTCAGGCAGGGAAGCCATTTTAGGGTTGCCGACTGTATCCACCCCCAGCAGCAACGCCAGTGGTTCATTGAATGTCTGCCAGCTTGCTGTATCCATTAGATCAGCCAGCTTGACCACACCGCGTTCGGCATTGGGCACTTCAATCGCCCCGCAGTCTGTACCGCGCACATGCTCGGTAATCCCCACCGAACCACTGGAGCGGAAGACGGAGGCAATTTTTTGCGCCTCGCGGGTCAAGGTTTTCAGGTCTTTGTCCAGCGGCACTTTCACCATGAAGGTGGTCAGCACCGGCCCGACAGCAACCTGCTGTACGCTGATGTAATCCAGCTTGCGGGCATTCAGTACCGCCTGCATTTTGGCTTTCAGTGCAGCGTCAGGACTGCTGTCTTTGGTCACAGGTACTGGCAGCGCCTTTTCCTGCGGTGCTGCCTTGACACTGGGCAACAGTGCCGTAACACCAGCCCCGATCAGGTCAAACAAGCCAGCCAGCTTGCTCAGCGGATCACCCATGCGGATGGATGCCCCCAGGGCAATGGCAGTACCGGCTGCGGCAATCCAGGCGGGTTGCGCCCCGGAGGCCAGCAGCAAGTCAAGTGCATAGCGCCCCAGCTCCCCACCATCAAACCCACATACTTCCAGCACCGGCAGGCTGGCAACAGTAATGCCGATGGCATAGCCGATGGCAGCACTCAGGCGCTGGATATTGGTGCGTATCGCCCATTGCAGCCCATACAGACCAGCACCGATTCCAACGCCTGTGCCATCACCAGCCACCAACACCACTGGTTGCAGCCAGGTTGGCACAGGTAGCTTGACCGATGCCAGTACCGGGGCGGCTGCATCCCATGCTTCCAACACCCCCCAGGTGGCTGCTAGGCCGATACCCGTACCCAGCACCAGTTCAGGGCGGATGTGTGGCAGGCTCACATGCCTTACCCAAGCGAATTGCTGCGTCAGCCGTTGGGCTGCTGGCTTTACGGGTGCGCTGCTGGTATTGCCTGCGACAGCACGTTGTTTGCTGGCCCTGGCCTGACGGCGGCGGGCATTACTGAAAATGGGCAGGGTTAACGTAGCCATTGTTCCAGTCCTTATTGTGTGTTCAGGTAGGTATTCATGTTGTGTTGTTGCAGCAACCTGCGGATAGCTTCCACAGGTTCCCGCTGATACAGGTTGATTTCATCCTGCAACTCCTTCAGTACCGCTTTCATGCCTTCTTCCAGGATGCATTGCCGCAGGGTGTCCATATAAGCAGCGACATTCGTCAGCATTTGGGCTTCACTCAGGGTTTCCATTGCCATCTCCTTGTTTATGCAGCGGTCAGGCCATCCAGGTTAATTTCTTGCTGGCGGGCATTACGCCGCTCAGCCAGTGATACAACACCTGCCTTTTCCGGGGTGCTGGCAGGTTTTGTGTCGGGTTGGTAGTGGTATGTGCCCGCGAGGTGTTGTCGCATCACGTTGCGCAGGGTGTCTTCGTCAACCCATTCATAGGTCACACCACGGTTGCCAAATGGTTTTGACCACATGTAGCCGTTGCGGTACAGGATTAGTTTGGACTCGCTGATATAAGCCTTGCGGATGCCTTCGCCATGGGCGTTCCTGATCTTGTTGAAAAAGAAATCATTGGATACGTTCCCACCAAAGTTCTGCATCAAAAGCACTAACGCCTGCTGATGTCCTTCTTTAATTTTGAACCCATCCTCGTCACGGATGACAGATAGGTCGATCCAATCATTGAGTGTTGACAGTACGGCCTGTTTGAACTGCTCAACTTCATCAACAGGAATGCTGGCTAACGGTTTTTCTGTTTTAGCCAAACTTTCTTGTCCATGTAGCGGAAACTGACCCGCATCTAGCCCACGTTTAGCCCGCGAAAAAAGGCGGTTTTGGGCGGTTTTGAACAGCAGCAGCCCTAAACCAGTGGTGGCTGCAACCCATGAAGCCCCGGATGAATCCACATCATCGTCTTTGGCTGACGTATTTTTGAAATCCAGATTGATAGTCATCATCACCAGCAATTCCAGTGAAATTGCCAGCAATGCGCCGAAAATCAGTGAGTTGCGCTTATGGTCGCTGGCTTGTTCCTGCGTATAACCCAGCCAAACCTGGGCGGCAGCGATCATGTCATTGACGGGCAGGGCAGGGGGTGTGCCCTGTAATGTTCTGCGGGCTTCTTCAAGTTGCTGTCCTGCATTTTTGTAGGATTCTGACTGGCTAGCCATGTTTTTTGCCTGGCTAGCTAAACCGGAACTCCATTTAGCCAGGTTTAGCTGAAGCTGGCTAAGTTCCTCACAGCCATTGGCGGGCACTTTTGAGTAGCTGCTTTTGGTGCTGCACCCCTTCGTGGCAACCCATACCGTTGTGGCTGGCTTGTCTTTGCCATCCAGATAAATACGGATGCCTGATGCGTTCACAGCGGGACGGTTTTGAATGGCGTTAATTTTGTCACGCAAGGATTGCTGCAACGCAAGATCGTCTGCATCAGGTGCATTGGACTCAAGACGGGTATCTGCGGCATCGACAGATGCTTCAGCCGCTTTCACCACAAATGCAGCCTGTTGCCGTGCCAGCTCTGCATCCATGCCACTGTTGGCATTCTGGGTGGCGTAAAGACTCCCCAGCCCGATGGTCGCAAACAGGCTGAACCCGCGCAGGATGTTGACGCTGATCCGCTTGTCCCAACTCTGCCGGTACTTCCGGGTACGCGGGATCAGCACCTTGGCGATGTCCGCCACAAAGAAGATGATGGGTAACAGTACAGCGGATACTGCATCCATGCTGGAACCGAGGATGTACCAGAACAGCATGTTGGCCCCGCTAGAGGCTTCCCAAACCGCAATGTGGGAGGCCACACCAATGGCAGGCAACACAGCTTGCTGTTTACGGTAATGCCAGATACCAGCACCCACGGCGAATACCAGCATCAAGGCCGCTGCCAGCAGCACATCCTGCTGGGAAATTCCCTCCAGTACACTGTTGGCAGACTGTACGGTTTGGGATGGTTGTTCCATGGTATCCATAGCTGACTTCCTGCGCTCTGTTTGCAATGGTTGGTTGACGGGGTAGGGCGGCTGACCACCCTACCCTTTCCTGTTCATGTTTTATTCGGTGTCTTGGCTAATTTGGGGGCTATCGGCATGGATGCCCAAACCCTCATCAGCAGCAGTTCCCAGTGCCTGGGTGTACCGGTCTGGTACGGTGACACCCTTTTCCAGCCCTGCCATGCCCATTGCCAGCAGGCGTGGGGCGATGTCCAAGCCATCGGCAAAGAACATCAGCGGCTCATCCCGGCTGATGTGCCCTGCTCGCTTTTTGTCCGGCAATTCCTGGAACTGGACTGAGGTGTTTTGCAGCAGGCTTTCCAGCGCCTGGCGTGATGACTCGAAGTACCTTGATTCAGGTTCAGGGGCTGTAATGCCCCATACTTGCACCCTGATCTTGCGGTGTTTGATTTGTATAACCAGCCCATTGCCAGAATGGACAGAGACAACCTGGCACATTACCCTGCCCGCCTGCCCAAGGGTTGACAGCACGGCATACAGCACCAGCCCGGACAGCACCATCAAGCTGATGGCATAGCCCCCTGCCGGTTGCAGCAGCACCGCCAGCAAGGCCAGTGCGGTGATGGTCAACAGGTAGGCTTGTAAAGCAGGGTTAATGTGTGCGTGCATAATCCCATCCCTGACTGGTCAGGAAACCAAGTCGTTGCGCCCAAGCCCTAGCATCACTACCTGCCCGGTTCAATACGCCCATGATTTGGCTGCGTTGACGTTGCTCATGCCTTCTCTTTTTCAGGGACGCCATATCTTTTCCTGTGTTCATGACCCACCTTTATCCTTTATGGTTGTTGTCCGTCATCGGTGTCCGTGGTGACACTCCCCTTGCCATCGTTGAATTCGGCATTGAACGGGGTGTCCTGCGCATAAGCATCTGTTACCCGATCCCACCAGTCATCGGCATCGGTGGTGGTGGATGTATTTGCGTTTGCCAGTGTCATCACTTACTCCTTGCCCTTGCTATCCAGCAACATGGCTGAGCCAATCACCATAGCCGTACCCAGCCAGGCAAAGACACCACCGTAGAAACCCGTGGTCAGGCTGCGCACATAGGTAGGGCCAGCCAGGTTAAGGCTCACGCTCAGGCCAAAACCCTGGATAGCGGGATAGCCAGCCGCTGTCATTAAGGAATGGGCGCCGATCAGCAGGACTGCCAGCCCTGACAGGAACAGCGGAAAACCAAAGAATGCTTTTATGTTCATCTCAGTAACTCCTGAATAATCCAACCATCTTCCCTTGAATCTGCACCCGGCCCGGCGCGTAAAAGCTGGATGTCAAGTTGCTGTTTTCGGGGCGCAGTTCTACCAGCCCGTCCGGGAACAAGCTGGAGATGTCTGTTGTCTGAGACATGCCAGCGTCCGGGTGATGCAGCTCTACCCTCACCCCTGGTGCGTGCCGGTAGTAGCGTTTCAAGGTGGATTCTTCCCGGTCTACCAGAGCCACCACGATTTCACCGTTGCGGGCTTCTTCTTGGTGCTGGATGACGACGAAATCACCGTCCATGATGCCGATGCCAACCATCGTCTCGCCGCGTACTTCCAGCACATAACGCCCCTTGCCGGTAAACAGTTCCTGCGGGTTGATTTCCCCTGATCCGTGCGTACTCATGCTGTTATCAGTCTTGATGCCCATTGCCGATCCTCCCATTGGTTTGCCCTGCCGTTTCCTTCCATACCATCCCGGTATGGTCATTAATCAATTTTGCCCAGACTAATGACGACAAACTGGTGTCGTAGTCGTAGAGTTTCGCTCCCTCTTCTTGCGTAAGCTCGGTTAAAAATGTTGTCTGGTTCCTACCTTTGAAGTCCTTCCAACGAACAATCAGGGTGTAGGTTTTAACGTGATCGGCCATTTTTACTCCCTGTTCCTGTGTGTACAGCGGGTCGGCGTTTTCCATGCCGGTGGGTAACACATCTACAGGTGTCCTTGCTTTTTTCTTGCTCATGCCGCATACCCCTTCACTTGGGTTAACTGGTTCAGGAAACCCAGCAATTGCCCCCAGGTCAGTTTCCTTTCGATGACCTTGTAGCATCCGACTGGCTGACCGCCTTCGGTCACGTAGCCCTCCCGACTGGTGAACCTGATCACCTGGAACAAGGGTTCTGCCGGATTGGTGGACTCATCACAGATGATTTCAGCTTCACCGTTCATTGTTTGCCCCACGGTTCTTGAGCCAGTAAACCGCCATGACTACCGGCGTGATGACCAGATAGGCCACAACGCCGAGCAGCAATGCCCCCATGGGGAATGCGCCCCATGTCCAGCGGTCTGTTTCCAGCCAATAATTGCTGACAGGGACAAGGAAGAATGTGATGCCAGTGGCAACTACAATCGCTAGGGTGTAGTAGCCGAGCAGTTTGAGTGATTGTCGGTGTAACGTTTTCATGCCTCACTCCCTCTGGCCTTCCACGATTGCCCCGTAAATAGTGGTCGTGAATTCATCCAGCGCTTCATGGATAACTGCTGGATGCGGCATCATGGCGCAGTAGCCTTGTCGCTCTGGGTCAGCCTCCCGTTCCCAGTGGATTACCCAGGCAGACTCTTCACCATCGTCCCTGCCGTCGTAGAAGTAGACCGGCTCCTCTTTGGAGAGCTGCCACCCAGCACCTTGGGGCTGGCGCAGGGTTTCAACCGCTGGTTCTGTCTCAGGGCGGTCAACACCGTAACCCAGCTTGATATAACGGTTTTCCTGCACACGGGCAGGTTTCATCCACTGCCAGCCCATACACTGACTGGCGCAGCAGTTGGACTGATGGGGCGAACAGGTCAGCGGGCAGAGTTTTTGTGCTGCCGCAGCTTCGGTGTGGGTGGGGATTGGCATGGGTGACTCCTTCTTATATCTCGTTAGGGAGTGGCTTGCGGCTCAAGCCGCGCAAGTCTTCGCTGCCGTCGCTGTATAGTGCGTACAGTTCGACCTTCACACCTGCGGGTGCTACATCTGCATACGCCTTCCACGCCTTGCCAGCCTGAGCGGCAGTGCCGGATGGTTTTTCGACCTCAATCCGATCCTTGCGGATGGAGAATCCTGTTACCGTTAGTACTTTTGCCATGTCTGCTGCTCCTGTCCAAATGTGTTACGTTGTGGCTAGTATTTATCTTTAAAGATAACAAGTCAAGTAACTTAAATGATATTTCGAGGAAGAATGACAGAAACAAGCATCGGTCAGCGCCTGCGCGAAGTGCGAGTGTCAAACTTATTGTTTCGTTCATTTCGTTCACTGCTATACTTAGGAAATCAAGACTAATGACGACGGTTGAAGGAGTTTTCAGAGATGTCTGCATTGATGAGCTATCAAATCCCAACACAAGAAGATGCCGCACTGGCTGTTGAGAGCAGCCGCTTGTTGGCTGCTTGTATTGGCAAGGGGGAAAGTGCCTGCTTGCGCCTGCATGATGGGAACGACGTATTACAAGTCCCTATAAAAGCTATCCGCCTATTGGTCGACATTCTGGATGCCATGGCGCGGGGCGATGCCGTATCACTGGTTCCCATCCATAAAGAACTGACCACACAAGAGGCGGCCAACCTTTTGAATGTGTCACGCCCCTACCTGGTGAAGCTGATGGAGGGTGGTGAAATACCCTTCCACAAGAATGGGGTGCGCCGTAGGGTTCTCTTTAAGGACGTGATGGAATACAAGAGAACACGGGATCAGGCCAGTATGCTGCTACTGGATGAGTTGACCGCCGAAGCCCAAGAATTCGGGATGGGCTAATGACACTGAAAATGCAGGCATTCACCAACGTATGGGATGCACTCGAACCTGACCCTGTTATCCGTGCCAACCTCAAATTACGGTCTGCCTTGATGCGGGCAATTACCCAGTGGGTTGAAGCCAGTGGTTACACCCAAAAGGAGGCGGCAGCCGTATTAGGGACAACCCAACCCCGCCTGAACAACGTCCTCAAGGGTAAGATTGACCGCTGCACCATCGACAGGTTAGTGAACATGCTGGAAGCTGCGGGGCAGCATGTTTCCTTTAATCTGGCAAAAGTGGTAACTGCTGCATAAAAGAGAATCTGAGATGGAGGCACGGCGGCTCCGCCGGAAAAAGCGAAACTGGATGCACTGCACATTGCGGTTAAGTGCGGGGAGTAAGTAAGTGCAAAGATTAAATGCCTGCGCTATCCTTGTATGACGAACTATATTTATAGGTATGACAATATGTATGGGTTAAGGATCAATGCCCGCCTTGATGAGCAAACAGCGGTGGATTTGCGGTTTTTGCGGGAAGTTTTGGGTGATAAATCAGTTACTGACGTGCTGAAATACGCCTTGCAGCAGGTGGCGCAAGACTTGCGTGACAAAGACAGAGCCAGACGCCAAAAGCAGCTTTGGCGGGAAAGTGGCCTGATTGGCTGCATCCATAATGCGCCTGAAGACCTGTCCGCCAATTACAAGCAATACGTTACCGAATACCTGGACGGGAAGTACCCCCAACATGCCAGCGAAAAATAGTGTTATTGCTGACAGTGGTTTCTGGATAGCACTGTTCCACCAGCAAGACTCTTACCATGCTGCCGCAGTGACCGCGCTGGACAGGTTTGCTGACCAGTTGTTGATTGTCACTTGGCCTGTCATTGTGGAAGCGAGCCACTTGCTTTTACAACGTGCCGGTTTTCAGCGGCAATTGGCATTCTTGCAGACGCTTCAGCGGGGTGGGGCAGATATTTTTCAGCTTGATGGAATCCAGCACATGGGGCGGATCAATGCCCTCATGCAGAAATACCGCGACCTCCCGATGGATTTGACGGATGCCTCGTTGGTCATTTTGGCGGAGGAACTGGGGCATGGGCGCATCCTTTCCACTGACCAACGGGATTTTAACTGTTACCGATGGAAGAGCCATGAGCCGTTTGAGAATGTGCTGTTTCCCTGAAGTGGGGTAAATCCTGTTCTGAAGTGCTGAGGCCACCAGCCAGCACCTGCGGGGAGAGTAGGGAAACGGGTAGTGTTGTTCTGCTACCATGTACGGCAGATACCATCAAGAAAATGCAAGCGGCACAAATGGGAATCACTTCTGCCTGAGAAGCGAAGCGGCATCTAGGATTTGCAGAACGTGCCATTTGTTCATTAGCTTGCTGGATCAGGCTATCACCAATGGTTTCCGCCTCTCGGACAACAGGCACACTGCCCGGTCTTGCTGGATGAGAGGCGCGGGCGGGTGGTTGCCAAACGTGAACAGGTGGAAGTACTAGGTACGGTTGGCTTGCCCCGCCTTGGTGAAACAGGCAAAAGCGTTGGCAGGGGAACAACCGCCAGAAGGCAGATGAAGATGATTAACATCCACCTGAATCAAACTCCATCTGGTTGGTGAACGGGTTTATCTTCATCCGAATTGTCTTGTTGACAACCCCCATTTGCTCTGCGATCTCTGCTGAGACATTCCCCACCGCACTTCTCGCAGGCGCTGGTCGATGGTTTCAGCACCTGCGGGAAATGCGGGGCAATTGCAGGAGTGCCAACGGCTATGCTATGTTTACAGAATGTTCCTACAAAAAAGGAGAACATTATGCAAGTTGTCAACATACGCCAATTGAAAGCAAACCCTTCTGTCGCATTGCGCGAGGCCAAGCATGATTTGGTAGTCGTCACTAACCGTGATAGACCTGATGCCCTGCTGGTTAGCATGGAACAGCTTTCCGGCATCCCCAACCTTGATCAGGTCAGGCTTGCCTTGGGTGTCGGCTTGTTCCGTGACAAATTGCTATCCTTGGCAGCGGCGGCAAAGGTAGCGGGTAAGTCTCTGTCAGAAATGCTGACCTTAGTATCCGGCATGGGTATACCTGTCGTTGATTATTCCCAAGAAGAGGCTGAAGCCGAAGTAACCATGGTTGAAAAGCTGGTGCGTGAACATCAGGCGAAAACAGGGCTAAAAGCCGCATGAATCCCGTGGTTGTGATTGCAGATGCTGGCCCGCTGATTGCTTTGGCCAGAATTGGGCATATCCACCTGCTACGTGAAATTTTTGGTGGGGTGGTGGTGACGGAAATTGTCCAGCAGGAAGTATTGTCAGGTGGTGGCTTTGCTGACTCTGTTCCTGTTGGTGACGCCATCAAAGCAGGTTGGTTACAGGTCAAGCATTTGTCCATAGGGACTGCTGATGCGGGGCTTGGGTGGCTTGACCTAGGTGAACGGAGTTCAATTTTGTTGGCGCTGGAATACCAGCAGAACGGGCAAACATCCCGCTTGGTGATTGATGAGGCCAAAGGTCGGGCTGCTGCCAAAAGTCTATCACTGGAATTGATTGGGAGTGCTGGTGTCCTTGCAACCGCAAAGAGGTTGGGATTGATCCAACAAGCATACCCATTGCTGGCAGAACTGCGTGCATCAGGCTATTACCTGTCCCAAACAGTGTTTGACTCGGCGTTAAAAGCCGCTGGCGAACATGATGAATGATCAATGCAGAACCTAAACCATGACCACTCTTTGACAAGAATCGCCTGATCTTCTGGTGTAACCTTATGACTGAACACAAATTTGAACCAACCTTTGCATTCGCCAAATACTGGCGAAAATCACTTGCTGATACGGCTTTATCGAAAGGAAGATTTGCCGAAGAACAAGACTTGAAAAAAAAGGATGTCATCAACGAACAAGAATGGCGTAACGGTCAGCTAGGCTATGATAAAAAAGATCTCATAGGTAATTACTTCAAGGGGGTTCCTGCGACCGATGAGACCGTTGAAGTCATCGTTAGCCCAAACACGTACAAACGCATATCCCAACATGGCCATGATTACGGTCTTGGCATACTGCCGCAGTACCTTCTGCCTGTATCCGTGCTGCTGCTCATGGATCGGCAAGGCAAATTTTTCCCGGCTACTTCCCCTATCATTGCCAGGGACTTACTTGCACCGCTTGAAGAAGGGTATCTGACTATAGGGAGCTTGGAGGAATATGACCGCTATATCACACAGCACCCCTACCAATTAAAAGAGAATGAGGGTTGTGATGAGATAGACTCCCGCGATTCCCATAAACAATTTGACGAATGGGGCAAACTGCTCGAATACGCTGATGGGCTTGAAGCAAATGTTTGTCAAATCCCTTTGCAACATTACTTGAAACAACATGTTGTATACCTAGAGAAAGGCAACAATATTGCTGCGTGGAATGTCATTGCCCTATATGACCATTTGTTGGAGACCCGCGAGTGCGTACCACTATTTGAGAACTTGGCCTATACAGGGAATACACGGGAAAAACATTGCCAGCCAACCATTAAAAGCTTTACCAAAAGGACTGGACACGGTACTGATGGTTATGGACTTGCTCCTGCCCAGCGGGATGTTCTGGCACGCCTGTTGGGTGAGCAAGATGGCAGCATACTGGCAGTGAACGGCCCACCCGGTACAGGGAAAACCACCATGCTTCTGAGCATCATCGCCACCCAGTGGGTCAACGCTGCACTTAAAGGTGGTAGGGAAGCTCCTATAACAATGGCGGCATCAGCGAATAACCAAGCTGTCACCAACATCATCGACGCCTTCAGGAAGGTTGATATGGGGATGGGGCCTTTAGCGGGACGATGGTTGCCAAACCTTTCGAGCTACGGCATCTACCTGCCCGCCAAAGCTAAGGAAGGTGATGCTGTTGAGCGCGGGTACTTGACAGAATCACTCATGAATAATCAATACGAGCAACAAGAATACATTGATAGGGCGAAAATCCACTACATTCAATGTGCTGCTACGGCTTTTGGTAATGGTTTACTGTCCGTCAGCCAAGGAATTTCTGCTATTAGACAGAAAATGGTGGGGCTGAATGATGTATTAGAGCAAACATACAACCTATGGCAACAGGCAGAAGATGCTAAAACGGAGGTGTTAACCAAGCTTGGGAATACCCCACAATATGCGCTATCAGAAGCCCTTAAGCGGAAAGATGCAGCATCCGCCCGGTACAGAACTGCCTGCTTGCTGGATACTAGGCTACGGGCATTCCACCAAACAGAATCTTTATCGGAAGTGCTAGTGTCATCCCTGTTCGGATGGCTGCGCCCAATTCAGGAACGTCGGTTAAACAGGGCAATCAGTTTCATCATCCAAAATGGATGTGATGGTGGTGTCTTGGACGGTATACGCCAATTTACCGAAATCCACCAACGAATTTCGGCATACAAACAGTCTACATCGGGTCAGCAAGACAGGGCGGCACTGAACTACGAAAATTTACTTAACGTATGGGACAAGCATCAACAACTCCAGCAGGAATGGCAAACTCATCTTGGACAACTGGACAAGTTATATCCGGGCTGGGCAGCCGTAGATGAAATCCAATCCATCGAAGATCAGGCGGACAAAACAATCCGTTTTGATCTGTTCCGCCTAGCCACGCATTACTGGGAGGGCGTATGGTTGGAAGAAACCGAAAAATTCTTACAGGAGTTGACTGAAAAAGGGAAAACTGGTGTTCCTGTGTTGACAAGTAGTGGGGCCGGGGGAACGGGCAGCAGCAAATCCCGCAAGCATATCCAAAAAACATGGGCACTACGCATGATGCTGACCCCTTGTGCCGTCTCGACGCTCTACATGCTGCCTAAAACCATGAAGGCGTGGAGTGGCACGGATACTTATCTTTACAACACCATTGACCTGTTGATCATAGATGAGGCAGGACAGGTAACGCCTGATTTGGCGGCGGCCTCATTTGCACTAGCTAAAAGAGCCTTGGTTATTGGAGACACTCAGCAAATAGAACCTATCTGGTCACTGCCGGAATCCGTCGATATTGGCAACTTGGTTGCCTGCGGGTTGGCTGCACCGTGTGCGGAAAGGCAGGGTAAGGAAGCCTTAGACCTACAAGGAAAGACAGCGACAGCGGGTAGTGTCATGAAAATGTCCCAACACAGCACATTGCACCACGACAACAAAGCTCTTGATCGGGGTATGTGGCTATATGAACACCGCCGATGCTGGGACGAGATCATCGCCTATTGTAGCGAATTATGTTACAAGGGCACTCTCCAACCCAAGCAGGGTTCTGCTCATGCCTCCGCAAAGATTACCCCACTATTCCCGCCCATGGCTTACCTACATATTGATGGGAAATCACAAAGCCAAGGGGGAAGCCGTATTAACAGGTATGAAGCAAAGGCTATTGCGGTTTGGGTTGCAGCGAACCGTGAACAAATCCAACAGCACTACCAAGGGGAAAAAATTGGCAAGATTCTGGGGATAGTAACCCCGTTTGGTGCGCAAAAGACAGCTATCCAATCAGAACTAAAAGAAATGCTAGGAGACAAAAATGACATCACTGTTGGTACTGTCCACGCTCTTCAAGGGGCTGAACGTAACCTGATAATCTTTTCACCTGTTTACTCTAAGCACGAAACTGGCGGGCAGTTTTTCTTTGATGCTGGCCCCAACATGTTGAACGTTGCTGTTTCAAGGGCAAAACACAGTTTCATGGTCTTTGGCGACATGAAAATTTTTGATGCGAAAGGCAGGAAGCCATCATCCTTACTGGCGAGGCACATTTTCTCATCGCCAAAGAATGAAATTTCTACTAGCGTCCCCCCTTCTCCTTCTCAAGATTGGCAATAACAGAAATCATAGCTCGAACAATTTCCTTATTTGATGGGCTAATAGATTTATAATCTGTCAAAAGGGCAGCTTCTTCTGAGTTTATATGACTGTCGTTACTCAAGGCTCTACCCAAAAGCATCCATGCAGGATCGACTTGAAACAGATTTTCTAACTTTAAAAGAAAATTACCATCTGGAACAGATGCGTCACCTTCGTAACGGGTGATAGTTATTTTCGCAACCCCCATGCGTTCGGCAAACTCTGCTTGAGTTAGAGTTCCCCTCACTTCGCGCAGGCGCTGCCCGATGCTTGTTTCTGTCATTCTTCCTCGAAATATCATTTAAGTTACTTGACTTGTTATCTTTAAAGATAAATACTAGCCACAACGTAACACATTTGGACAGGAGAACCGACAGGATGGACACGTCCCCCAACCCAACTTTACTGACCCCTGAACAGGTGTTGGCTAACTTCCGGGCTACAGGCACGACTGTTGCAGGTTGGTGTCGTCTTTATAAATTCAACCGCAGTACAGTCAATGCTTTGTTGCACCGAAATGCCCCTGGCTTGCGTGGTGAATCCCACCGGGCTGCGATTGCACTGGGGCTAAAAGCCGACCCTAGCAAAGACTCCCCTGAAAAAGCCAATCCTGACAAAGGTGTTAGCCATGAATCCTAACATCTTAATCCCTTTTCAAACAGGGCAACTTGGCAATTTGGCCCAGGCATTTCACATGAGTGAAAGCGATCTGTTGGCAGTATTGCACCGTTGTATCCACTTCCTGCCTACGCATTTCCGGCAATTCCTGCAAGGTCATGCCTATGGGTAGACACTGACCAGCCGTCAGGCTGACTCCCATTTCTCATTCATCCAAAAAAACAGGGCTTTAAGCCTGACGGGCAAGTATTGCCTGTTGGGTGCGAACAAAACACGAACGAAGAACATAACAAGGACAACAACATGAAAACGAACAGAACAACAGGGGAAAAAATTGCCAATGGCCTGCTGGCTTTCGGTGTGGCGGTAGCGTTGACAGTCATCACCTTGGGGAGCCGTGAGGCGAATGCCGCCCAAACAGGTGCCCTGCATTTGGTGGCCACCATCAAGGATGGTCCTGCCATGCAGGCAGTGAGCTGGGTAGTGAAGCAGGGTGATGCGGTGGTGAAAAGCACCCACTCCCACAGCGCCACCTTCCATTTGCCAGGTGGGGACTACAGCGCCCATCTGGAGTGTAACGGAACCAACCGCAGCCGGTCGTTCACCCTGAGATCGGGCGGGGACATCGACATCGTGCTGGCGTGCGGCTAATTCCACTGACAGGAGACAGGAACCATGAACATGAATATTCAAGCACAGCATCAAGTAGTACAGACTGGCGCTGTCCAGCGGATCAAAACCTTCGGCACGTTTGTGGCAGGGGGCTGTGTCGGTGCGCTGATTGCCGGTGCGATGTACCACGTCTGGGACTATGGCAAATCCAACGGGTTCAACCCGTTTGGCGATGGTGGCAAGTCTGTCTACAAAACCTCGGATAGCCGAGCAGGAACAGCCACCCAGTCCATGCCGGGTTCCCCCCGACTGCTAACCAGCAGTGCGGGGCAGGGTGAGATCAACACGCTGGCAGCCATCCCGGTGATGCTGGTGTCGTCTGCCGAGGCAAGCGATGCAGAAACACGACCTTTTGTGATGGGCAAGCCCTCTGGTGCTGCCTCATCGTCTGCTGCCAAGCCTGTCATCCAGATGGTGCGGCAACAAGCCAGTAGTTCCACCCCCCATAAACAGCAAGGTTCCCAAACTGCCCACCCCCGCAAACAGGCGAGTCAAGGTGACACGAAGCCGCCAGCCAACAAGGTGGCTCAACGAACCGTCACACGTCCGGCACCTGTCCCTGCCACTTGGGTGGGCAGGCTGATGCCGGGGCAGGCGGTGCAGGCCGATTATTACAACTACATCCGCAACCCCAAGCCGCAAGAACGTGCCGCCCAACAAGGCACATGGGTAGCCCGCCTGATGGGGGAAGCCCCTGTCAAGGTCAACAAGGGCAAGCCTGCCCAGTTCCAAACCCCCTCAAAATCCAGCCTGCATACGGGTGCTGGCAACCAGGGTGATCGTCTGAACGGCGGTGGCAATGCCCTGATCTGGTCGGAGAAGGGGGATGCTCCGTTATCTGGCGTCACTGTCTGCATCAAAAAGGAGTGCGTGTGATGCACAAAAAAACATGGCTAGAAAAGCTGGCACTGGTGGATGTCTGGCTGGTGTTGGCGGAATGGCTGACCGGAGCGGTCATGATCGCTTATCTGGTGTTTGCCTTATTGGCGCTGGCGAGTTGGGCACAAGACCAACAGACAGCCACGCTCTCTTATGGGGCGAGCGCTATTGCCTGTCTGGTCGTGGTCTGGTTACTGGCGTTGGCCTGTGCGCCTTACCTGCGGATGCAGGATGACGGCAAACGGATACACACCAGTCAAGGGAGGCAGCGTGAACCCACTCTTTAACCTGGTTAGGACAACAGCCTTGATGGTGTGCTTCCTGTTTGCCGGGTTGGCGCTAGGCATCCTGCTGGGGGACAAACCTCTGCATCTGTCCATCACCCTAGGGCGGGAGAATTGGTTGCTGGGATGGGTCTTTGTCTGGTGTGCGTTGGCCTTGCTGCTGCTAAGCCTGCGCTGGGATTGCCCGGCAGCGACCAGTGCCAGTAAACCCGCACCTGTTAAGCCGCCAGTACCTGCCCCTGTGATCGCAGCCAAACCGTTAGCGGCAAAAGGCAGGGGCTGAGCATGTGGCGTGTTGCAACCATCATGTTCGCAGGTTCACTGCTGGCGGTACAGAACCAGTACCCTGCTGCTGCCGCGTTGATGGCAAAGCTGGTGCAAAATACTACCACCGCTGCGGTACGTGATGATGCGGCTTATTTTGAGGATGCTATTGCACAAGGAACCACTCTGGCAGCCTCACTGGTCGACGCCCTGTCTGCCGACGAATTTGAGTCCCTCGCTTCCCTGCTGGAAGGGATGGCGGTATCGGCAGCGCCGGATACGGTTGCCACCTTGCCTGATGCCAAGGCAGGGATAGCGGGCAGTGCCGCCCCGGTTGACCCCAAAGCCCGTGACTTCCTACCACGCCTGAATGCTGCCCAGCTCGTACAACTCCAGAAGGTCATCCGCTATACCGGCGGGACAGATTTCACTACCGCCATCACGGGCATGGCGGGGCCTGCCCAACATGCGTTTTATGCGATGGTGGTGGAATATCACCATAAGACCGGCAAAAAGCTCAATGTTGGTTCGGTCTACCGCAGCGCAGCCTATCAGGTCGGGGTCAAGGCCCAGTTTGGCGCTGATGCAGCCGAACCCGGCTGGTCGCAACACCAGCATGGCTACTCCGTGGACATTGACCGGCAGGGCAGGTCATCACCCCAAGTGGCAGAACTGCACCGCTTGGGGCTGCTGGTCAAGCATGGCTTTGTCAAGGACAACCCCTCCGGGGAAGCCTGGCACATTGAACACCAGGCCAGCTACTCGCGTTTTGGCAAGGACATGCTGGCCTATTGCGCCCGCCTGAGCCTTAAAGGTATGGATGGTTTTGCCATACACCGTCACATTGCCATGGCGGGCATGTTCTCGGACGCTGCCATCATCAAGCGGGTAGAAGCGGTCGGCAAACAGCATGGTCTGCCGCGTGGCTACATGGCCACCATGCTCAAGATTGAATCGGCACTGGGTCAGCACATGCTCAATGCCTCTGGTGCTTCCGGCTGGTATCAGTTGATGCCAGCCATCGCTACAGCGTATGGCGTGAAAAACACGATGGATTTATCCCAGTCCACCGCTGCCACTGCCCAATTGGCACGCGACAACAAGCGCGGGATGGTCAGCACGATGCCTGTGGAAGGTGCTTACCTGTACATGGCGCACCAACAAGGCTTGCCGGTCGTCCTAGCCATCTGGCGCTTGTCACAAGGTCAGTCAGCCGGAATGAAGGAAAGCACGGTCATCAACAGCATGGGGTACAACCTGCCAGGCAGCGTGCGTGACCACTATTTCAATACCGGCAGCATAACGGCAAAAGATGGTCGCCAGCGTCCCTATTACACCCTGAAAAGCGGTTTGTCCGCTGCTGCGGTTGCCAAGGTTTTCCTGTCGCACTGGCAGGGCAAGTACAACGGCTTTGAAACCACGATCCAGAAGGTTTTTGCCAAAGACATGGCAGAAGTCTGGGGTTGAATGCCCTAGCAATTATTGAATGTTTTTTAACACCTAAACACACAACAACGAGGTTGATATGAAAGGGAATGACATGAAAAAGATAGCAGTGCTTCTTGCGGTTGCCACCCTGGGTTTCCTGCCGGTAGCCGTATTGGCTGACACGGGAAGCAGCAGGGCTGATCCTGTTACGGAAGGTTCCGATTCTGCTGACCGTTATACCCACACCATTGCCACCTTGCTGGACGCTGCCTGCGGTACACCCAGATCCATTCAGATGGAAGCCGACAGCTTTTACCTGGCTGATCACCCCACATCTGTGTGGTCAGCCAACAGTGGGTGCGGACTGTCATGGTTTGAATGTACCGGGGATGCCTGCCACCCACTGGATGCGGCAGAAGCTGCCCGGAAGTACGGGGTAGGGGAGCCATGAGCAGTACCCCCCAACCCTGGAACCGCAACTGTTCACAGTGCTTGCATATGCCGAACTGCCATAGTTGGGTGGCACTGACCGCAGCGAGGGAGTGCCCTGCTTATGACGATGGCACGACAGCAGAAGCCGAACGGGCAAGGGAGGAGATACGGGCGTTTATTGCAGGAAGTGACCAGGTGAAACAACAACCACCCTGACACCCCATTCGTTGGAAACCCTGATTATTAATGCCGTTCAGGTCAGCAACTGGCCTGACGGGTCAGTATTGCCTATGAAAAAGGATAAATTGAACATGAACCCTGTCACCCAATGGATCAAGGCTGCTTTGGAGTCTGGCCTGACCCCCTCACAACAAACAGCGTTCTTGGCATTGCTGTTGCAGACCGTCAGTTATGGCAAAGTGGAAGATGATCTTGCCGATTCACGTCTGGAAAAACTGTCTGGCCTGCGCCGTGACCGCGCTCGTGCTGCGGTTGCCGGACTGGAGGCCAGCCAACTGGTGACGGTTGCAGGCAAAGGCAGGTACGGTACGGTTTACCGCATCCCTGAACGGTTTTTGGTGGATGGGGAATCTGGCAGTAACCGTGCGGCCTTCCCAGCCCTGAAAGACAACATGGCGGGGGAAGGGATGGGTCACACGCCAACGGTGCAGGACAACAGCGAAGCCGGTGCGCTACTGGAGACACGTTATCAGCAACTACAGGCGGCACACCAGACTTTGCTGGAGACAAACCAGCGGCTGGCGGAAAGTAACCAACTGTTGGTGAGTACCAACCAAAATCTGGTAGATGCTTACCAACAGTTGGTAAACAGCTTGCCTAAAAATGGGGGATGCTTACCGAAATCCGGTGAGGCATTGACCGAAAGTCGGGTTGAAACGCCCCGGATTTTGGTAACAGACAATATAAAACCCAGACAAGACAAAACCACTACCATCCCAAACCCTGCCAGTGAAGAAACCTCTCCAGAACGGTGGACTGCGCATTGGGATTTGGTCGGGCATGGGGATGATGATTTTCAGGTTTGGGAGCAATACGCAGCGGCAACAGCCCGTTGCCAGCATCCATCACCTGCTGCGGCAGGTGGACAACCAGCCCCTGCTAGCCAAGCCAGCGGGATCACTGCCGAAGCCCTGCAATACCCGGCAGCATTGACAGCAGAGGAACTCACCGAAGCACCGAAAAAACTGGACGGACTGCATCCCCAAATGGCACAGGAGGTACTGGACGCACTGGCATGGAAGATGGCTAATGGAGAGGTCAAGAAGTCAAACATCGGCTTGTTGGTTTGGTTGGCAAAATCCGCCCGGACGGGGACGTTTGACCGCACACCTGCGTTGGAATGGCGCAAGCGGCAGGCACAAGGGGATAGCTACAACGGCGCTTTACTGAAAACAGAACTCAGCAACCTCAGCAATGAGGTTAAAACCTTGCAGGGGTTGCAGAAAGCCCAGCAGGAAGGTTCCGACGCATGGGACAGTTTCACGGCGCAGATTGAGGTCAAGAAAGCCGAGTGGTATCGGCTGCGGGATATGTTGCAGGCACAGGCGGGGAGGGTGGCAGTATGAAACCAATGGTATTCAGCAAATATCGCCATCACCCCCAGATGGGGTTGTGGCTGGGGGATAAGGAGTTGCTGGTAGACGAGGTGGTAATCATGGTTGACATGGCGCATGGGGCATTATAAATTTACGTGCTTTGTTTATCTAGGGGACTTATTTCTATGTCCACAGTTGTGGAGTTACGTACCGTACAAGATTCGTTGATTGACGATGAGGTAAAAGCTATATATGAAGAAGTGATCCATACATGTAACAGGATCATAAATCATTCAAATATATATGGTTTTCAGTTGATGCATATTCCAGATCCTAACATTCATCAGATGTCGAGAACTTTGGATGAGATGGTCGTGCCGATTATTGATAGATTGGTGGTTTATGGGGATTTTTCTCCAGAGAGTGGTTTGAAAATAGTCAACGTTAGGCAGTATGTGTTGCACATCAGAGAACTAACATTGGCCTTGGCTAATCAAGATAAAAGTGCGTTTGATCAGGTTGTCTCTGTACTGAAGAAAGAAGCTATGATAATTTAGTATTGTCTAATCTAGTGGTTATGTCGCTTATTAGATACCCGATGAATGAAGAGGAGCTACGTCAATGACCAAACAGGAAACGCTAGAAGCAGTGCGTGCTCTGAGAAATGCTTTGAAGCAGTACAATCAGTCCTTGGACAAGTTGATTGAGCAAAGCAAACAACAAAAAGCCGCTTAGACCTTACTTATGGAAACCACTTATAAAAGCCTGCATAAGCAGGCTTTTTCTTGTGAGCCTTCCAATCCCAGCCATCCCAACATGACCTTTCCATCACCATGCGTTACACTTTTTGCATGGACAAGAAACGACCTATCTTAACCCTTAAACGTACCAGGACATCCGATACGCCTGTAACAGTACCTGTTGCGGAACCTTCGGTTGAGGCCACTACAGCCAAACAGGAGGCTTCACGGCTGTCAGATCAGGCATCCTGCCAACTTGCTGAGTGGTTGGGAGAGCATTCGGCGGTATGGCGGGATTTTTTGCCGCTGCGGATCGGGGTGATTGAGGATGTGTATGCGCTTTTGGCTGTGCATGGGGTGCAAGAGAGATGGTCAAAACGGGTCATCCATAAAACTCTGCGCTGGCATACCAGCCGAACCCGCTACTGGGAACGATTAATGCAGGGTGGGGTACGTTTTGGGCTGGATGGGCAGGTGTCAGGGATGGTGACAGCTAGGCAGCGGCATACTGCTAGGCAGGCCATGCGAGGGCGTCAACACTGGTTGTGAATAGTCGGCAAAAGGCTGAAACCTTGGCTATACTTTTTTCAGGATCAAGGGACTGATTGTAAGTTGCATAGCACACTCCATTAACATAAGTCAGTGAAAATCACTGCTTTTGTGAAGAGGAGCTTGCAAATGTTAGGTGATTTGAATGACTTGTTGGCATTGTATGTCCGGGAAAGCGACCCGGCTCCTGCGACCGTCAAACATTGTGAAAATGTCATGGCGCTGTTCCAGCGCGAAACCCAATGCACCCAGGTTGGGGAAGTGACGCACGAGTTGCTGCTCCAGTGGAAAGCGTTGCTCAAGTCGCGGGCTGCTGAGGCAACCGTCAACAGCTACCTGCGTGCGTTACGCACGTTGTTTAATCTTGCGGACAAGCGTGGTCTGCTGGAAACCAACCCGTTCCAGCATGTCAGTTATGTGCCCGAATATACCCGATTGAAGCACACAGCCGAGCATGTGGACATTCTCAGTCTGTTGAGTATGATCCGGCAGTACCCGGATGAAAATCGCCCTTCCTGGTTCTGGGAGGCGGTGCTTAAAACCTTGTACTATACAGGAATGCGGCGGCGGCAACTGGTGGCCATGACTTGGGCTGATGTGGATTTCCGCCATGAACGTATCCTGTTACGGGCAGAGGGGAGTAAAACACGTCGGGAGTGGCATATCCCCATGACTGCGGAGGTTGTCCAAGCATTACTGGTGGTCAAGGATAAAACGCTGGGGAAACTGGAAGTGGGGCAGGTGGCAGCCATTCGTCAATTGCAGGTGTTCAACATCACCCTGTTCAACCCGGACTATGCAGGTAAACAGATGTTCCCGGAGCAGGTCACAGGGTATTTCAAACGAGCATCACTGCGTTACAAGGTCAAGATCAGTCCCCACCGGTTCCGTCACACGTTTGCGACCCAAGCAGCAAACCGGGGTGGGCAGAACCTGCGACACCTCCAGCGGATGTTGGGTCATACCAGCCTCAAGACCACGTTGGGTTATGTGGAGTCTGATACAGAAAGTATGCGCGAGATGATAAACGGTGGTATCCGTGGACTGTAAGTAGCTGATAAAGTAGCCTCTGGATTAGAGGCTACACTTGCGTGGCACGCATCTGTTCAGGTTGCAGCACGTTTGTGCGTAACACAATAGCAAAATGGGGTTGTATTAAGTAGCCGAAATGGCTGAGAATAGGGGGTGCAACTTGGCAGTTGCCCAAAAATAGAAAAGCGGGCGTGAATCCACTCACGTCCGCTTTGGATCTGATAAACCGGAGTTTTGATTACTCGGTGGTTTCGATAGGCCCGAATATCTCAATAACCGGATGTTTGCTACCAGACACACGGCCTGCATTCTAAGCGAATCGCAGACCGACTTCAAAAAATGGTGGGACATGTGCGACTCGAACGCACGACCACCTGATTAAAAGTCAGATGCTCTACCGACTGAGCTAATGTCCCGAAGAAGGCGCTATTATACGGAAGCAACTTCCGGTTTCAAGCCCTTTTGTTAAACTTTTTCCAGTTTTCGCAGACTTTCCGGCAGCAGCTTGAGATCAACCAGTCCGGTAATCAGTGCTTTGCCAAAACTGGCTTCGTCTTCGTACATCATTTGGTAGAACTGTACCTTCATGGTCAGGGCGCTGCCCAGCACGATGCCTGCAAACGCGAGGAAAGAGCCAATCGCCAGCGTGGAAACACCGGTAATGGCTTGCCCGACCGTACAGCCCATTGCCAATACCCCGCCGATCCCCATCAGTACTGCACCTAGCACGTGGTTGATGACATCGCTGGTGGATGCAAACCATTCGATACGGAACGTGCGGCTAACCAGTGCCCAGGCAAACGAACCAGCCAACACGCCGAGGAAAGCCATGACGCCAAACGTCAGCAAGGCGGCATTGAAACCACCCGCAGCATAGCCGACCGCTTGCCCCATCGGATTGATGAAGGTAAAGGATTGTGACCCCAGGGCTACGCCCATCGCCGGTTTGCCCTCTTCGGATTCCGCGAGCATGTCCCATTCACCGTAATACTGGGTCAGGGGGTAAGGCTGCCCATCTACGTCGATACTGATGTTGCTGGTAACGTACCATGCTGCCAGCACGCACAAGCCCACCACGATGCCGCCGAGGGCAAAGTCGGCGCTGCTGCGGAAGTCTTTCGACTTGAAAGCCAGCCAGACGAGGAACAGGCCAAGCACTAGGCCAATTACCAGACGTACCATTACCGCATGTTCCTCACCTGCCAGCACGCTACCCAGATCTTGCGAATTGCCCATGTTGATCGCCAGCGGGTTCAACCATGGGTAGAACAGAACGGAATACAGGGTTTTGTCGGAACCGGGGAATGGGTTGAGCATGAAATAAGCCACGACCCCGATGATCAGGAACACGAAAATGGATTTCAGGTTGCCGCCACCAATCCGTACCAGACATTTGTTGCCACAGCCACCCGCGATGGTCATGCCGATGCCGAACAGGATGCTGCCGAGCAGGTTTTCTGCCCAGATCAGTTGCCCGTTACGGTAAGGTGGGTAAGTGCTGTTAAGGTTGACCATGCCGAGCATTTCCAGCACGACCACGCCCAGCAGGGCGATACCAATCGCCAACCCCCAGGCGCGGAAACGCCCGGTGTCACCCATGTTGATCCAATCAGAAACCGCACCCATGGTGCAAAAGTGTGTTTTGTTGACGATTGCTCCCATGATGAAAGCAATCACGAAGCCCGCCGTCAGCAAGAACGACTGGGCCGATGCAAAGTCTGCAAACGCCATAACCTCTCCTCTCTCAATGTGCGCGAGGAAGATTATAAGTTGATAAATCTCAAAGGATAAAGGGCTATATCTCCAATGTCGGGCTACCTTGCGGGCAATTGATCACTTGGGTGAAACGAATACTGTCTGGCAAGGTTTGTGCGGTTAGCCAGATCTGGCTGACTGCGCCATTGCTGTTGGTTTGCAGGCTATTGAGGGTGCTGGCGGTACGTCCTGGGTCGAAAAAGGCCAGCGGCTCATCCAGAAACAGGAACTGGTTACGGGTTTGGGTGGTGTCTGCCAGCGCATTGGCTACGGCGATCCGCATGGCGAGGGCGAGCTGGCGTTGGGTTCCGGCAGAAATTTCGCTGAAATCCAGATAATCCTGTTTGCTGGGCGACATGACTTTGAGGGCGAAATCCTCATCAATTTCCAGCGCGTTGTAATGCCCATCGGTAAAGTTCTGGAGCAGTTCCGTGCAACGGTTGCGCACCAACTGGTTGAAACGACCGATGGAACTGCCACCGCTGCGTTGCAGCAGACCAATGGCGGTGTCGAATACTACCCGGTCACGGCGGATATGTTCCAGCGCGTCTTCCTGCTGGTCGATGCCTGCTTGGATGTGTTCGCGCTGGTTGAGCCTGATCTGTTCGGTTTCCACGTCGGCGTAAAGGAAGCGCAGGTATTTGCCGAATTCGCGGTTACGCTGTTCCATGCTGATATTGACGGCATCGGCAATGCTGCTGATGTTGCTGGGGTAGGTTTCGTAACGTTCCGCAGATTTCGCCCATTCGGGGATGACGGCAATGTCGGGGTGGTCACTGCTGCGTTCCGGCATGTCGGTCTGGGTTTGCAACAGGTATTGGCCTGCTTCGCCCTCCAGTTGTTCGACTGCTGGCGTGTTGCTGAGGTGGAAGGCTTCGTGTAGTGCCATCGAGAGGCTTTGTGACTGTCTGCGCAGGGGAGCCATGCGGCGGGTATCAATGTACCAGCCGTAAATCAGCAGGATGGCGCTGATCAGGGCGGCGATGGAAGCAATCCGCACGGAAACGCGCCCGATGGTTTCGCGCAGGCTGGCATCCATGCTGGCGAGCAGGGTGCTGCCAATGTTGGGGGCAAACAGGAAGGCAACACCTAACAGCAATGCCACAATGAAGATCAGCAGGCAGATGCGTGTCCAGAAACCGATGCGCTCAAATTTCTGGCGCAAGGCATGAAAACGTTCGTGGTTGGCAGGGTAAACCTCTGCTTCCTTGTCGACTTTTTGCGCCAGTTGCAGGAAGTGTTGCTGACGTTCTTCCAAAGCTGCACCGACGGTTTCCAGTTGGGGCAGGTGGGTATCGTCAATGTGCAGGTTTGCCAGGGCAGCCTCGTTGCTCTGCAACTGGAGTTCCATGTCGGCAATGGTTTGCAAGCGTTCGCGGTTTTCGCTTTGCAGTTGGTCGCGTAACTGGGCATGTTCGCGCAAGCCTGCCAATGCCCGCAGGTTGTCGCTGTCGCCCTGTTGGACGCGAGTGCTTTGTTGGCTCCAGTAAAATGCCTGCACAAACGCCTTGTAATTGTAGCCCAGTAGCGACTGGAGTTGACGTTCCACCGCTTCCGGGGTATCCGCCAGGGTCAAGCCTTCTTCAGTGGAAAACAGGGTCGCTACGGTGTCACCTGCTTGGTTGATGGAGCGGATCAGGCGGTATTCGTGTTCGCGGTGGCGCAGTTTCAGGGAAACCGTGGTCTGTTTTGTTCCCCAGCGGATCAGTTTGGTGGCTTCTTCCGGGGCTAACTGGTCGGTACGCCCGAACAAGCCAAACTGGATGGCATCACCAATGCTGCTTTTGCCGGATTCATTGCCGCCGGTTACTGCCAGCAGGCCACGTTCAGGCAGATTGCCCAGATGCAGGCGTTCGTATTTGCGGAAGTTTTCCGCTGTCAGTGCAGTAATGATCATGGGGATTACTCCATGTGGCGGGTAGCTTCGAGCCGGGCAATTACCAGACTGGCAGCGTCAGCGTAAACCTGCGGGTCAAAGCCTTCGGCCTTGGCGTGGGTGGGGAAGTCTTGCAGGCAAAAGTCTGCGAAACGGCGGGCTGCCGCTGTTTTCAGGGTTTCTGGCTGCAACTTTTGCAGGAACTCTGGGGGCTGTTTTTCAGACATGCGTATCCTCCGCCTCGATTCATCCTTATAACTATATGCAAAGAATCATGACTTTGCAGGCACGGTGGGGAGTTACTTTAACAAATGTGCGGGCGGAAGATCATGAATAATGTGTGGAGATTGATTGATTGTTTCGATGAGCTGGCAATACTTCGGTTTATACGATGTGTCACTACAAAAAATACGGTTTTTCTAATTCACATCTAACCCTTTATAGTCAACTTGTGTTTAGAAAATGTGCATTCGTCGAGGGAGAGAGGAGTCGTTTAGATGATTTGGTGTTTATTGTAATTTGATCGATTGAGTTAAGTTCAATATTGAAAAAATGTTTTTTTGAATTATTGCGCAAGCAGCCGCTTTTAAGCGGCATTGTGCTTGTTTAGATTTCATGATTATTTCATATTACCATCCTGTTTGAAGTTGTGTTGAGTATGATACATTTGTGTAAATGTAATGCCGCCAATGGCTTTTTAATTTTTTGAATTTTGTTTTAAAAATTGAAAACACTGCATCAATAGTTAATCTGGTTGCAAAAATAAGTTTTTCATTCATTGTTTTATATTTCCTTTTTAGGTTTGAATTTATTAAAAATGCATTATCTTAAGCATAAGTTGGCGTGCAACAATTTAATTGCAAAAGAAATACATAATGTGAGTTAAACTGTGTTTACAGTCGGTATATCGCTGAAGTAAACTTGGTTGTTTGCTGTTTTCGATATGTGGCAAATATTAGTTTATTGTGTGTAAAAAGTCAAGTTCATAAGTAGTGGGTTTTTCAAGAAAGTCAATATATTTTTTGCATAAAAATGAAAAATTATATTTTTGGAAAAATTGTATAAGTAACTTGATATTTAGGGCGATGGCATCAACTATAGACAGATGGAGTGTCTGTAAAAAATAACACCGCCAGTTGCTGGCGGTGTCGAACAGCTCTTTCATCGAGTTAGGGCTTAATGCCCTTCCGTCTTCATCTTCTCCAGCCGCTGGCTGGCAAGTTTGGCGGCATCGCTACTAGGGAAAAATTTAGTCACATCTTCTAGCGTTTTGCGGGCGCTATCCCACTCTTTCTGCTCATAGAAGCTGTAGCCAAGTTTCAGGGCGGCATCCGGGGCTTTGTCACTGCCCTTGTGTTCCTTCAGCACGATCAGGAATTCATCCGCAGCACCCTTGTAATCCTTTTCGGCATACAGCGCTTCACCAACCCAGTATTGGGCGCTGGCTGCCAGTGAGCTGTTGGGGTAATCCTTGAGGAAGCTGCGGAAGGCCGGAATGGCTGCCTTGGGATCTTTCAGTAAGGTCTTGAAGGCTTCGTCATAGACTGCGCGTTCTTCCTTGGCAGGCAAGGGTTGGTCGGACTGTTTGCTATCGCTGGTTTTGGCAGGGTCAGACGTTTTGCTGTCGGCTGGTTTGTCGTCAGGCTTGTTGCTGTCGCTTTTGCTACTATCTGTTGCCTTGTCGTCCGCAGGTTTGCTGTCGGTGCGGGCGATGCCAGCGTTTTTATCATCCTGTTTGCCCGTGCCATAGCTGTAGAAACCGTTGGGGTCAGACTTTTCCGGTTTGTCTTCAGGTTTACCCGTGTCGGTCTTCATATCCGTTTTGCCAACGTCACCAAGCCCCTTGTCGGTGGATGAAGGAGGTACAGTCGTCGCCGTACTTTTGCTTGCGTCTGCTTCCGATCTGGTGGACTTGAGCTTTTCCATGCGCTCATCGACTTGCAGGAAACCCTCTTTCTGGTTTTTCTGCAAATCTTTCAGGTCATTACGCAGTTGCTCGTTTTCGCCACGCAGATTGCTGAGTTCCTGTTCCATATCGTTGATACGTTGCAACAACTGGAGGGCAGCCTCATCACTCATCGGGGCGGCGTGAACAGGTGCAGCCAACGTAGCAGCAACCAGTGCTGCCAGCGCATGGCGGTTAACCTTGTTGTACATGTGCATCATTCTCCGGGATATTTGATTTCGACGCGGCGGTTCTTGCCCCACGCGGACTCATTATGCCCGAACATCGCCGGAATTTCTTCCCCGTAACCAATCACATCCGTTTGGTTGCTGCGCACACCCTTGATTTGCATGTAATCCAGCACGGAATAACCACGCCGTTCAGACAGGGCAACGTTGTACTCACGGGAACCACGTTCATCCGCGTGGCCTTCCAGTCGTACCCGCAGGTTGGGGTAAGCGGACAGCAGGGAAGCGTGGGCAGTCAGCACGTTCTGGTACTCAGGACGGATGTTGGCGCTGTCGTAATCGAAATAGATGATGCGTTGCGCCAGGATGCTGCTGGGATTTTTGAGGTCGGCAGGTGTGTACTGGCTGTAGCCGGAACCTCCATTATAGCCACCCGCACCACCGTTGTTGTAACCGCCACTGTTGTAGCCACCGGAGCCACTGTTGTAGCCGCCTGTGCTGCCACTGTTGTAACCACTGCCGCCGCCCGCGTTAACACCGCCGCTGGCTGAGCCACCCTGTTGGGCGCAACCTGTCGCCAGCAAGGCGGCTGACATCAGGATGGAGACCACTAATGCTTTCGTTTTCATGACACTCTTTCTCGCTATTCGTTGGTTTGTTTAGTCCAGATAAGGTGACCAAGCAGGGTCACGCACATCACCGGCTTCGGAATACAGGAGCTGGTGAGCCTTGCCATTGTCGCTGGCAACCGCCAGTGAGCCGCGTGCCCCGGCATCGGTGGCATAAAGTACCATTGTACCGTTGGGAGCCAGTGCGGGGGATTCGTCCAGCGTGCCGCGTGACACGGTGCGTTCCTCACGGGTGGCAGAGTCGGTCACGGTAATGCGGAATGCACCGCCATTTTGCCGTACCATCGCCATGGTATTACCGGCAACACTTGCCCCGGCATTGTAACTGCCGCCGAACGACATGCGGCTGGCATTGCCGCCACTGGCAGATGTTTGATAAAGCTGCGGTTGCCCACCCCGGTCAGAGGTGAAAATCAGGGTATTGGCATTGGCCCATTGCGGCTCGGCATCAATCCCGCGTGTGTTGGTGATCTGGCGCAAGCCACCACCGCCTGCATTGGCAACAAAAATGTCGTAATCGCCCCGGTTGGAAACACTCATGGCGATGGAGCGCCCATCCGGCGACCAACTAGGCGAAATGCTCGACTGGTTGGGGTCGGAAATCATGCGCTTGCCGCCGGATGCCAAATCCTGCACGTACACAGCCGGACGCCCGGTTTCATAGGAAACATAAGCCAGTTGGCGTCCATCCGGCGACCAGCTCGGCGACATCACCGGCTTGCGTGAAGAGGCAATGGTACGCGGGTTGAAACCGTCGGAATCCGACACGATCAACTGGTAGGTCTGGCTACCTGCCGGGCCGTTGGCAGCTACATAGGCAATGCGGGTATCGAATGCCCCACGCACGCCGGTCAGTTTCTGGAAAATCTGGTCGGCAGCCTTGTGTCCCATACGACGCTGGTTGGGGTGCGCAGGGATGCGGAAGCTGCCTTCGCGTTGTCCGTTGGCAACGTTGACGATTTCAAAATCCAGCGAACCGGCTTGCCGCCCCAGTACCACGTATTGCGCCCCACTCGCTTGCAAGGCGGCAGCATCCAACGGTTGCCCCATTTGCAGGGAGCCAACACTGGCAGGGTTGATCAGGGCAAAGCGACCACTGCGGCGCAGGTCAGCTTCAATAATTTTGGCCTGTTCGCCGAAAGGCGCGACCAGGATACGGGTTCCTTCATCAGGGCCTGGGTCTCCATCAATCTGGATGACCAGTTCGGCACGGGCGGCTGCGGAGGTGAACAGCAAGCCGGTTGCCAGCAATACAGCGGTAATCAGTTTCGTTTTCATGGCTTACTCAAAAAACTAAGGTTATCGGTTCGTCATACATATCATCGTAGCGCGGCTGTGGGAAAGGCTCGGAACGGTGGATGGCGGACACGAGCGAATCACAGAAAGGTTTGCTGCCACTACACTGGGTAACGCTCAGGCGGCTGATGTAACCGGGTGGGCGTATCTTGAGGCTGGCACGGGCGGACATGCCTGCTGTTCCGGCGGGTTGATCCCAGCGGCCTTCGACCCGTGCCTTGATCTTGCGTCCCCATTCGGTGCGGGCGGAACTGATGTCACGGGCGCTGGGGCCACCACCAGAGCCGCCATTGCCACCGGCAGCCGCCCGGCGGGCTTCTTCTTCGGCTTTGCGTTTGGCTTCAGCGGCTTTCCAGCGTTCACGATCTTCTGCCAGTTTGCGTTCGGCAGCTTCTTCCTCGGCTTTGCGCTTGGCTTCAGCGGCTTTCCAGCGTTCGCGTTCTTCCGCCAGTTTGCGCTCATCGTCTGCGGCTTTGCGTTGCTTGTCTTCTTCTGCCAGTTTGCGGGCGAGGGCTTCAGACTTCTCTTTGGCTTCTGCTTCAGCCTTGGCTTTTTCTGCGGCAGTTGCTTTGGCTGCATCAGCTTTTTCACGGGCTTTTTCGGCTGCCAGTTCTTCCGCTCTGGCTTTGGCAGCGGCGTCGGCTGCTTCGGTTTTTTTGCGTTCGGCTTCCGCCAGCTTGCGTTTTTCGGCGGCTACTGCCAACCGTTTGGCTTCTTCCTTGGCTTCGGCTGCGCGTTCTGCTGCACGGGCTTCGGCGCGGCGTTCGGCTTCTGCTTCTGCACGTTTTTCGGCAGCGGTTTGCTGGCGAGCCGTTTCACGGGCTTTTTCAGCGGCATCAGCTTTTTCGCGTGCCTGTTGTTCGACCAGTGCCTGACGCTTGGCTTCTGCCGCAGCTTGTTGACGGGCTTTTTCGGCAGCTTCGGCTTTGGCTTGTTGGGCGTCAGTTTGTTCGGTGGGGGCGGGTTTGGCTTGTTGCTGCTGCTTTGGGGCTTTTTCCGCTACTTCGGGCTGAGCTTCCGGGCGTTTGTCCGGGGTGGTTTTGGCTTTGTCTGGGGAATTAATCACGTCTTCCGATGCAATCATTTGCACCGGGTTGCCTGCTTCCGGTTCCGGGCGTTCCGTAAACTTGAAGCTGAGCAGCAGCAACAATACCGCCAAGACATGCAGTGCAATTGCCCAGAATAGCGCTCTTGGATTTTTCAGTAACTCTTTCCACATAACCGTGTTACAAGCCTTTAACGCTTAGGTTGGTCGGATGGTGAAGGGTCTGCCATCAAGCCGATTTTTTTTGCACCGGCCTGTTGTACGGCAACCATTGCATTCATCAGGTAACGGTATTCAACGGAGCCGTCAGCCCGTACATAAATGGGGCGTTCGCCTTTGGGGTCAAGCTGTCCGGCAACATATTGGGTAATACTGCCTGCGGCTACTTCCGAACCATCATCCAGGAAAAACTGCCCTTCCTTGTTGACCGAAATCGTCAGTGGTTCTTTCTGGTTGTCGGCACTGAGTGATTCGGCTTGTGCATCCGGCGCGTCCACTTCCACCCCGGTTTGCATCATCGGTGCTGTCACCATGAAAATGACCAGTAGCACCAGCATGACATCAATGTAAGGCACGACGTTCATTTGCGACATGGCGCGGCGCTTGCGGCGGCAAGTGGTGCTCATGCCGGTTTCCTCTGTGCTGCTGCGTGGCGTTCCAGCAGGGCAGTGAATTCTTCGCGGAAGTTGTCGTAGCTGACTGCCAGCCGGTCAATCTTGTCACTGAAACGGTTGTAGGCAATGACCGCCGGAATGGCAGCGAACAGGCCAATCGCGGTGGCAATCAGTGCTTCGGCAATGCCGGGAGCAACCACGCCCAATGTGGCTTGCTGCATTTGTCCCAGTGAAATGAAAGAGTTCATGATCCCCCATACTGTTCCAAACAGGCCGATATACGGGCTGGTGGAGCCAACAGTTGCCAGAAATGCTAGGTTTTGTTCCAGTTCGTCCACTTCCTTGGAGGCTGCAACCCGCATCGCCCGCTGTACTGAATCCGTCAGTGACAACCGGGAAGCAGGATCCATGCCAATCGCACGTTTGTATTCGTGGAAGCCGTCCCAGAAAATCCGTTCCAGCCCTTGCCGGTTTGTTTTCTGAGACAATTCTTCATACAGGGAGTTCAGTGAAACACCGCTCCAGAAACGGTCTTCAAAGCGTGCCACGCTGGTTTCGGTTGCACTGATCTTGCTCGATTTCGCCATGATCAGCGCCCAGGACAGCAATGAAGCCAGCACCAGCAATGCCATGACGATTTTGACGACTAGGCTTGCGTCAAGAATGAGTTTCAGAATAGAAAGGTCGGTAGTCACTGAAATAGCTTCCTTATCTCGGTTGGGATGGGGGTTGCCCGCCAGGTTGTGTTGCTGATGCACGCGACTTTGACGCTAGCTTCGGTCAACAGTTCGCGTTCGCCGCCTGTTTTTTCGCGCCAGATGCCCTGATTAAATGTAATAGTGGCTTTGCCCATCTCTTTTATAGCAGTAATGACAAAAATTTGCTCATTAAATCGTGCAGGTTTTCGGTAACGAATACTGACCTCCCCGACCACAAACAGGATATTCAGGCGTTGTGCAATAGCGTCCTGTTCCACACCGAGTGACCGGAGCCATTCGGTGCGTGCGCGTTCCATGAATTTCAGGTAATTGGCGTAATACACCACGCCACCTGCGTCTGTGTCCTCATAATAGACCCTGACGGGGAGGATAAATTCACTCGAAAAGCTCAAGATTCGTGCCTTCTGTTGGAGTGTTGTTGCCAAGGTGTTCGGGGATATTTAGCCCAAAATGTTGCCATGCCCGCCGGGTGGCAACCCGCCCGCGAGGGGTACGCATCAGGAAGCCCTGCTGGATCAGGAAGGGTTCCAGCACATCCTCAATCGTGCCACGTTCCTCGCCAATGGCTGCCGCCAAACTGTCGACCCCAACCGGGCCGCCGTCAAACTTTTCCATGACAGCCAGCAGCAAGCGCCTGTCCATGTGGTCGAAACCCTGTTCATCCACATTCAGCATATTGAGGGCTTTGTCAGCCAGCCCGGCATGGATGACACCATCCCCCTTGACCTGGGCAAAATCGCGTACCCGGCGCAGCAGGCGGTTGGCAATACGTGGCGTGCCCCGTGAACGGCGGGCAATTTCACGCGCTCCATCCGCATCAATAGTCGCACCAAGGATCCCGGCAGCGCGTTGCACGATGTAGGCAAGGTCGTCGGTATTGTAAAATTCCAGCCGTTGCACAATGCCGAAACGGTCACGCAGCGGGGAGGTCAGCAAACCGGCACGGGTGGTTGCGCCCACCAGCGTGAAGGGGGGCAAGTCCAGCTTGATGGAACGAGCCGCCGGGCCTTCGCCAATCATGATGTCGAGCTGGAAATCCTCCATTGCTGGATAGAGGATTTCTTCCACCATTGGGCTAAGGCGGTGGATTTCATCAATAAACAGCACATCGTGCGGTTCCAGATTGGTCAGCAAGGCAGCCAGATCACCTGCCTTTTCCAGTACCGGGCCTGAAGTCTGGCGCAGGTTTGCGCCCATTTCGTGGGCAATGATGTGTGACAGGGTGGTTTTGCCAAGGCCGGGCGGGCCGAAGATCAGCACATGATCAAGGGCATCACCCCGGCCACGGGCTGCTCCGATGAAGATTTCCATCTGTTCGCGCACTACCGGTTGCCCAATGTAGTCACGCAGGCGGCGTGGGCGGATATGGTCGTCTGCCCGTTGCTCTGTCTGGTTACTGTGCGGTGAAATCACGCGGGAGTGTTGTTTTTCCATGAGTTTGTTGCCCTTCCGTTGTGGTCGTTAGTTTACCGGGTTTGGGTTGGGGTGTGCCATGTTTGTGTGGAAAATTTCGCGCAGGAACCCATCTGATCAGGGGTAAAATAAAAAATTAACCTATTATGTGGATCGTTTTAAATTTAATGATTGTATTATTGGCATATATCAAAAGTGTATTTGATGAGTTAGGCATGAGCAAGTGTCAGGAAAAAAGACCGTTAATCGTTAAATAGACTATAAGAAAACGAATATCCGCTTAAAGTGATTGATTACTTATCGATCGTTTTTCGTTTGGTGATAAAGATGCAAGATGACATAAGTAATTGAAAAGCTCTTATTAGAGATATTGTTTTTTGTACAAATCAAATATTCAAATGCCAAATAAAAACATTTGACGGAAACTGCGTTGAAAACGACTATAGTCTGTGTCTGAGATATTAGGATTAGTTATTCAATAGTTAAATTTTATTTTTATAAATAGATAATGTTTATTTTTAGATGTCATGATTATACGCATCATGGTGGCATAAGTTGCCTTTGGGAGCGTAAATGTCGCCATTCGTGGGAAGAGTGAGTGTAATAAATAATGTTTCAATTACACTGAATTATGCACCCATAAGACCTTTGAGGGGCTTGTGCAGGTGAGTTTGGTGTGCGGAAGTTTGATGAAATTTGGCGCAAATGGCAAAAACCTTGTGGTATCCCTTTTTCCGTTATCTGAATCGTGACCCTGAAAGTCTATGGGTCATGCGCTTTTGTCTTTTGGGTCGCTTGTCAGTGGTGAGTTGTGCAAGGTTTTACATCTTGCGATGTGTTCGTTATTAAAGTCAGTTAATCAGCAAAAAAGTGATTAATGGCTAATTCCTCTAAGCCGTGGTCTGTTTGTTACAGAAGGGCGGTAGCGTGTCAAAAACTGGTTTTATATGTCATGATGCATATGAATGACAGGAGGTCGCAGTGAGTTTTTTAAGTGTCGCCTTATTGGTAATGTTTATGTCATCATTATCAATTTTATTTTTAACCCCATTGGCAGAAAAATTTGGTCTGGTCGATGTGCCCAATCAGCGTAAGCTTCATCAAGGTCATATTCCCTTGATCGGTGGTTTATCCATTTATATCGGGTTGGCAGTGGGCATCCTGCTGTTTGCTGCACCCGGTAATGGCTATGTCACTTATATGGTGTGCAGCAGCCTGATTGTTGTTTTGGGTGTCATGGATGATTCTTGGGATATTTCCCCGCTGGTACGTCTGGTGGTACAGGCCTTGGTTGCTTTCATCATGATTGTGGGGGCGGGCTTGCACATCAGTAACGTTGGTGATCTGTTTGGTCAGGGCAACCTGTACATTGGTTATGGTGGCGTGCTTCTGACCATCGTTGCGGTGCTGGCTGGTATCAATGCATTCAACATGATTGACGGGATTGATGGTTTGCTTGGCATCAATTCCATGATTACGTTTCTGGGGCTGGGTTTGCTGTTTTTCCTCAAGGGAGATGTGAATAGCCTGTATATGTCCTTGTTCATGGTGGTGGCGCTGATTCCTTATCTGGCTGTAAACATGGGGATTGTGAAGGTCAGGAAGATTTTCATGGGGGATACCGGTTCCATGTTGATCGGTTTTACGGTGGTCTGGTTGCTGGTCAAGGGTAGCCAGGGGGCAGAGCCTGCGTTTTCAACCTCAACGGCGTTGTGGTTGGTGGCTTTCCCGGTGATGGATATGGTGCGGGTCATGCTGTGCCGGATGCATGACGGCAAACCTGTATTCAAGGCAGATCGCACGCATTTACACCACTTGCTGTTGCTGCGTTATGCCAACCGGTATCTGGTTTTGGTAAAAATATGTAGCCTGTCGCTATTGTTTGTGTTGACCGGTGTCTTGCTGCCGATGTTTGGTTGGAGTGAGTCCGCCATTTTCCTATTGTTTCTCGCCAGTTTTTCTGTGTACGTGGTCAGTCTGGCACGTATGGGAAAAAAGTGGATTAGTCGTTCTCAGCGTGTGTAAAGGGACGTCTTGCCCTTTATCGGGTCTTTCGTAACTGTCAGTCTGTGTACAGACGCTAATAAACTGAAAGATGTCTATGCTGTTTGTGTGCTTTATCAGGATATATGCATGAAACACCCGTTAAAGGGCTGTTGAACAACGAAACTCAAATGGATATGCATAATGATTTTTGAAGAAACCTATTTGCGAGGCGCTTATGTTATTGATCCCCAGATAATCGGGGATGAGCGCGGTTTTTTTGCCAGAGCTTGGTGTCAGAAGGAATTTGGCGCTCATGGTTTGGTGACTGCTTTTGTACAAAGCAATCTTTCCTTTAATAAGTTTGAAGGTACATTGCGTGGAATGCATCGCCAGATTGCACCCGCAGAGGAAGTCAAACTGGTGCGCTGTACCAAAGGGCGCATTTACGACGTGATTGTGGATCTGCGCCCGGATTCCCCGACCCACCGGCAATGGTTTGGTGTTGAGCTGAGTGCGGAAAATCACCGGATGTTATATGTTCCGGCAGGTTTTGCTCACGGTTATCAAACACTGGAGGATAACTGTGAAGTCTTTTATCAGGTTTCCGAATTTTATACTCCCGAATGTGAGCGTGGGGCGCGTTATGATGATCCGTCTTTCGGGATTCAATGGCCGTTGGCGGTGAGTGCAGTTTCACCCAAAGATAAAAACTGGCCTGATTATGTTCCAGTTCTTTGAATCAGCCTTTTGCGGTTATTTTCTTCGTTGCGGGGAGTTAAAAAATGATTATTGTTGATACGGCTTTGGCAAAGCGCCAACAGGATAATAATCCGGTTAGAGTTGCTATTGTCGGCGCAGGTTATATGGGGCGCGGTGTGGCGCTGCAAATCCTTCAGGGTGTACCTGGCATGAAACTGGTGGCAGTTGCCAACCGCACCCTTGAGGAAGCAGAGCGGGCATACCAGCAGGCCGGGGTGGATGATGTCAATCAGGCGCACAGCCTTGCACAACTGGATACACTGCTGGCGGCAGGCAAGTATGCAGTCACCAGTGACCCCGCACTGCTGTGTCAGTCCCGTCATGTTGATGCGGTGGTGGAAGCTACGGGCGACGTGGAGTTTAGTGCCCATGTCGCCATGAGCGCGATTGAAAACCGCAAGCACATCATCCTCATGAATGCGGAACTGGATGCCACGGTTGGCCCTATCCTGAAAGTGTATGCAGACCGTGCTGGTGTGGTCATGACCAATGTGGATGGCGACCAGCCGGGCGTGGTAATGAACCTGCTGCGTTATGTCAAAAGCATCGGTTGCCGTCCGGTGCTGGCTGGCAATATCAAGGGTTTGCAAGACCCTTACCGTACCCCGGAAACCCAGCGGGCTTATGCTGAGCAATTCAAGCAAAAACCCCGCATGGTGACTTCATTTGCCGATGGCACCAAGATTTCCATGGAAATGGCGGTTGTCGCCAATGCGACGGGCTTCAAGGTCGGTCAGCGTGGCATGTATGGCCCAGCCTGTGCTGATGTCAATGATTCTGCTGGGCTGTTTCCGCTGGATGAAATGCTGGAAACCGGTCTGGTGGATTATGTGCTGGGGGCGCAGCGCACACCGGGTGTGTTTGTGCTGGGCTACAACGACAACCCTATCCAGCAGCAGTACCTCAAGTATTACAAGATGGGCGATGGTCCCTTGTACGTGTTCTACACCCCTTACCACCTGTGCCACCTGGAAGTGCCACTGACCGTAGCGCGTGCCGTGTTGTTTGGCGACGCTGCGGTTGCACCTATCGGTGGGCCGGTCGTGGATGTGATTACCCTTGCCAAGCGTGACCTCAAGGCCGGTGAAGTGCTGGACGGGATTGGCGGGTTCACCTGTTACGGTGCGGCTGAAAATTCCAGTGTTTGCCACACCGAAAATCTGTTGCCAATGGGGTTGTCGGAAGGTTGTCGCATGAAGCGTGATGTGCCAAGGGATTACCCCATTACTTACGACGATGTGGAGCTGCCAGCAGATCGTCTGTGCGACCGGCTGCGGGCGGAACAAAACACTTATTTCCATCAATGATTCGCGTGCGAAAACAAATTAGGGAATTAAAAACATGAAAGCAGTCATTCTTGCCGGGGGACTTGGAACCCGCCTTGCTGAAGAAACCAATGTCAAACCAAAACCAATGGTCGAAATCGGTGGAATGCCGATCCTGTGGCATATCATGAAAATCTATGCTGCACACGGCGTTAATGATTTCGTCATTTGCTGTGGCTACAAGGGTTATGTCATCAAGGAATATTTCGCCAATTATTTCCTGCACCGTTCCGATGTGACCTTTGACATGACTCACAACCAAATGGAAGTGCATCGCCGCCATGCAGAGCCGTGGCGGGTGACGCTGGTCGATACCGGCAATGAAACCTATACCGGCGGTCGCCTGAAGCGGGTGGCAGACTATGTGAAAGACGAAGAAGCCTTCTGTTTTACCTACGGTGATGGTGTGGGCAATGTTGACATTACCGCCTCCATTGAGTTTCACAAAAAGCACGGGCGCTGGGTCACGATGACAGCGGTGGAGCGCTCCGGGCGTTATGGCGTGTTACAGCTTGATGGCAGCCGCCTGATGAGTTTTGAAGAAAAGCCGCACGGTGACGGTCTGGTGAATGGCGGTTTCTTTGTGTTGTCACCCAAATGCATTGATGCCGTGGCACATGACATGGAAATGTGGGAAGCCGAGCCAATGCAGCGTCTGGTTGGAATGGAGCAGGTCATGGCTTTCCGTCATGGCGGCTTCTGGCAACCTATGGATACCCTGCGCGAAAAACAGGAGCTGGAAAAACTGTGGGTATCTGGCAAAGCGCCCTGGAAGGTGTGGCATGAAGCGTGAATTCTGGCAAGGCAAACGGGTTTTCCTGACCGGGCATACCGGCTTCAAGGGCGGCTGGCTGGCTTTGTGGCTGGCTGACATGGGGGCGGAAGTGCATGGCTATGCACTGGCTCCACCCACTTCGCCCAGTTTCTTTGATGTCTGCAATGTGTCGGCACGGATACGTGCCAGCACCATCGGTGATATCCGCGATGCTGCGGCCTTGAGTCAGGCAATGGCAGCGGCTCAGCCAGACATCGTGTTTCATCTGGCTGCTCAGCCGCTGGTGCGTTACTCCTATGTGGCGCCGGTGGATACCTACGCGGTCAATGTCATGGGGACGGTCAACGTACTGGAGGCTACCCGGCGGATAGCGGGTGTGAAAGCCATCGTGAATATTACCACTGATAAATGTTACGAAAACCGTGAATGGGTCTGGCCTTACCGCGAAAGTGAAGCCCTGGGCGGTTATGACCCTTATTCCAGTAGTAAGGCATGTGCCGAACTGGTGACTTCTGCCTACCGCCGTTCTTTCATGAATACTGCCGGTATCCAGTTGGCCAGTGCGCGAGCCGGTAACGTCATTGGCGGGGGTGACTGGGCAGATGACCGACTGATCCCGGATTTTCTGCGGGCCATTGATGCCGGAACACCCATCACCATCCGTTCACCTCATGCAGTACGCCCGTGGCAGCATGTGTTGGAACCCTTGTCCGGTTATCTGACGCTGGCAGAAAAACTGTATGCAGAGGGTAATAGCTTCGCCGAAGGCTGGAATTTTGGCCCGGATGAAGGGGATGCCCGCTCGGTAGGCTGGATTGTCGAAAACCTGTGCAATCAAGTGACAGGAGCAAGCTGGCAGTGCGACGGCAGCCCGCAGCCTCATGAGGCGGGTCTGCTGCGGCTGGATAGTTCCAAAGCCAAAGCCAGACTGGGGTGGTTGCCACGCTGGCACTTGCCTGCCGCGCTGGAAAATACCCTGTCATGGCATCAGGCATGGCGGCGTGGTGAGGATATGGCTTCGGTATCTCTGACGCAGATCAGGGATTATGAATCGGTAGACACAAGCAAGTAATTAACACGACTTGTAAAGGAAGCAACAATGACAGCAGAAAAGCAGCCTACGGTCAGTATCGGATTACCTGTATACAACCGGGAGGGCTTGGTTGCCAAAACCCTGGAATCGCTATTGGCGCAAACCTTCACGGATTTTGAAATCATCATTTCCGACAATGGTTCGACAGACGGGACAGAAGCCGTTTGCAGGGACTATGCCGCGAGGGATGCCCGTGTCCGCTACATCCGTCAGCCACGTAATCTGGGTTTGCTGGGAAATTTCAATTTTGTAATGAAAGCGGCACGTGGCAAGTATTTCATGTGGACAGCTTCGGATGACTTGTGTGAGCCGGAGTTTGTCAGCGAACTGGTGAAATGCCTTGAGCGTGATCCGCAATTGGCGCTGGTGATGGCTGATCTCAAATACATTTCCGAAAACGGGGTTGCAGTCAAGGTGAACCGGTTGGATTCCATCCGTCTGGCAGATGTTGACGCTGACTGGGAGCACAAGCGTGAGTTGTTCTTCCAGTATCCGGGGCACAAGCTGTTTGACTGCTTCTATGGCATGTACCGGACGGAGGTCGTCCAGGCTTGTTATTTGCCGAACCAGATATGGAAAAATCTGGTGTTCAGTCTGGAAGTGCCCTTTCTTGCACAAGTGGCTGTCAGAGGCAAGATTGCCTCGATTGATGCGCCGCTCAAGCTGTACCGCTATTACGCCGAATCCAGTTACATGAAGGAGGCGGCACGTATCCGCCTGCTGGACAAGGCTGTTCGTGGGGCGCAAATCTGGTGGGAACTGTTTGTCACAGCTATGAACAGTTCGTTGCCATTGCAGACACGGGGCGGGCTGGTATTCAAGGCTGCCCGTTCATCTCTGAAGTATGCCCTTGCTTCACTTGTTATGGGACACAAGACTGTTATCCCTGCATCATCCTGAATAAGGCCATACAGGGAATTAATCATGAAAAATATCAGGCGCAATGTCATTTTTAGCGGGGTTGGTTACATTTTGCCATTATTGGCTGCTTTGTTGACTATCCCGCTCATGCTGAAATATTTTGGCGTTGACCAATACGGTTTATACATTATTTGCATTTCCCTGATTGGTTTCATGAGCTTTGTCGATCTGGGGGTAGGGCAGGCAGTCATCAAATATGTGGCGGAATACGAAGCCACCGGACAGGCGCACAAGGTTAAGCCAGTGTTGGATATTGCCTTGCTGATGTATCTGGGGCTGGGGCTGCTGATGGTGACGGCCTTGTTTGTGTTTTCTCCGGCGTTGGCAGGTTTTTTGTATGAGTCGCCACAGCAGGCAGCGGATGCCAGTATCGCTCTGAGAATTACCAGTTTGGCATTGTTTTTGAGCTACATTAACCAGTTTTTCCTGAATGTTTCCCGTGCCTATCACCGTTTTGATGTCCCGGCGGTCATTCATAACGCAGGCAATATCAGTGGGGTGGTATTAACTACGCTACTGTTGTTGGCAGGTTATGCACTCCATGAAGTGTTATGGGGATATGTGTTTATCCAAGCGATTGCCTTGTGCAGTGGTTATCTTGCCGGGCGCAAGGTGCTGCCTGCTGGTGTGCAGTTTGGCATGGCTTTTGACCTGCCGATTTTTCGGGGAATGATCAGCTTCAGTGCATATACTTTCGTTAGCAACTTTGTCATTGCGCTTGTCACCAGGGCTGACAAACTGCTGATTGGTGGCATTATTGGCACAGATGCTGTGACCTATTACCAGATTCCCTACACCATCGTGCAAATGGCAAATGGTATTGTCAATACATTGGTTGTCATCCTGTTTCCGCGTTTCAGTGAACTCTCCAGCCTGAAGGTGAAAACAGAGTTGTTGAATCTGTACCGCCATGCCACCCATGTGGTGTTTTTCATCAGTGGTTTGATCGCAGTCATGCTGATTGCTGCGGGTGGTAATTTCCTGAGCTTGTGGGTGTCCCCCGAGTTTGCCGATAAAACAACTCTGACCTTGCAGATTATTGCCCTGTTTTCGTTTTTCAATGCCAACCTGTCAGTAGCTTACTGGGCTGCGCAGGGTAGCGGGCAAGCCAGGCTCATTGCATTTGTGCTGGTATTGAGTGGGTTGGCTTACGGTATTGGCTTGTTTGCGCTGGGTAATCTGTATTCCTATAACGGGGTTGCGGTTGCCTTGTTCCTCAGTTTATTGCCATTTCCTTTGCTGTTTATGTGGGTTGCCCGCGAAATCGGACATCGGCTGAATGAATACCTGTTTGGTTTGGTGCTGACAACATTGCTGGGTTTAGTGGCGGTTTATGCCTTGCTGTGGGTGAACAACCTGTTTGGGAATGCTTTGGTCAGCATTGTCGTTAATGGCGTTGTAGGTATATTGGCTGGTCTAGCGTTTTTTGCCTGGTTTTTTAAGCAAAAAAAAAGCAGGGAAACCCTGACAATCCAGACTGATACGGCTGTAACGGCTCAGGGATGATTTCCTGTAAAAACAGTTTTAACGATTAAAATAAAGGTTACTGAATATGTCTTCTGCAATGGTTGTTTTTAGGATGCCCTCTGAAAGAACGGCAGACAGTATATCAGCATCAAACTTTGACAGGTTGTTGCTTGCATCGGTAATGTTATTGCTGTCAGGACTGTTTTTTCTGAGTGATGACCATCGTTACGGCATTCCATTTTTAATGGAAGGGGTCGCAGCAGTATCCCTACTTTTCTTTGCCTACTACGCAGTTTTCCACCGTGAACGCATGGAACGGTTTGATTGGTATGTTGCATTCCTGGCGTTGATGGTATTTATTGTGCCGGTTTTGTTTTCATACCTTTATTTCAAGCAGCCGTTTGAGTTTGGCATACTGGAGGAGCGCCGTACCCTGTTGTATTTTTCCTACTTTATACCGCTGTTGATGTTGCGGAAAAAAAGTTATTCCACGGAAGACATTGAGAGCGTGCTGGGTGTTGTGTTTGTCGTCGGTCTGATATGGTCTGCTCTGAATGCTTACGAACTCATTCCGCGCAACCAGGGTTTCTGGTTTTCAACCCATACAGAGCATTTTCTGGATGGCTTCCAGTCAATGGATGACCGGTTTGCAACCCGCTTTCTTGGCGGCAATTTCATGATTTTCTTGTATGTTTATTTTTTACTGGCACAAGGAAAATTTGGCAAGGCGTTATTGCCAGTAATTTTGACGGTGTTGTACATGGTGTTTATTAACCAGACACGTTCAATTGCCGCTATTGCAATTATTTCCATGTTGGCAATTGTTGTTATTCGCTTGAAAAAAGATCATTTGAATCTGGCGGCATTGTTTTTTGTGCCCATCTTTATGATGTTGCTGTATTTCTTGTACTTCCTGTATGCTTATGTTTTTGCTGAGCCGGTTTTTTTCTACGATGTTTACCGCAACATGGAATTTAACCTGCTGTTCAGGGATGTGATTCGTGATTTTTTCATGCCACATGGACATTTGTCCTTGCAGTTCAATGGCGGATTTAAAACCTATTTTGGCATGAATGTCTATACGGCTGATATGGGGCTTGTTGGTTATCTGTACAAGTATGGCTTTTTTTATATTCCATTAATCGCCATTTATGTGGCGATAGTAGGGATGTTGTACCGTCGTTATCATAATGATTTTATTATTATCATGATGGCAATTTTTATTGCTGTGTGTCTCACCATTCCTTTCGGTGAGCATATCAGCAGGATGGCTGGGGAATTCGCAATATTGATGACCTTGATCAGGATTCAGGGAGATGTATATGGACAAAAAACAGTTAAATATATTGCTCGTGTACGGCGAGGGGGGGCATCACGACCAAGCCATACGGCTGATGGAGCTAATGCGTTCGCTTGATCCTGATTTGAATTTTATTCACATTACTGATTCGGAAACGATGAAAGAAGCAGGCGAGGTTCATACCGTTCCGCCCATGCGTCACAAGAATGCAGCATTTGATCCTGTTTTGTTTGTGAAATCCTATATCAAGGCGGCATGGCTGACAATCAAACTAGAACGTGCTTATCGCTTCGATGCCGTGATCGGTTTTGGCCCTGGTGTTTGTATTCCGGTTTTCATGGTCAGCAAATTGCTGGGTATCAAGAAACGCATATTTTTTGAAGACTGGTGCAGGTTTACCAGTAAGAGTCTGTCAGGCAAAGCCTGTTCCCCTTTCAGTACCAAAGTCTTTGTGCAAAATGAATCTTTAAAGGAGTTGTACCACAATGCAGAATTTGCAGGGCGCTTATAACAAACGCCGTATTCTGGTCATTACCGGTACTACCGGGTTTGATTCCCTGATACGGAATATTGACGAAAATCGTGAAATTGAAAACAAGTATGACATTGTGCTGCAAACAGGCGAAGGTCTTTATCAGCCAAAGTACAAGCAATGTTTTGCATTTGACCGGGAATTGAATGACAAACTGTCTGACTACGATTTTTTCATTACCCATGCCGGGGCAGGAACCATCTTCATGCTGCTGGAAAGAGGTAAACGGGTCTTGGTTGTACCTAATACCGACAGGGCTGACAAACATCAGTTGGAGCTTGCCAATTATGTGGGTTCCAGCCAGTTGTGCGCTGTTTGCATGAATGTGGGTGACGTGGTGGAACATATCGAGAATATTGAATTCTCAACTTCAGGTTTGAATACCTACAAAAAAAAGGAATTTAGCGCTGCCCGTGAAATATTAAGTTACATCTATGAATCCTAGAAACCAGCAGGACGACGAAACAGAGACAGAGGAATAGCCATGGAAAACTACTACATAACACAGCAATCAAAGGCTCTTGACATCAGGTCGGGGAATAATAGCCAGATTATTGAATATATCCCGGTTGAGGATGCCGCACCCAAGCAAAAAGTTGAAGAATTTGGCATGGGCGAGTTGTGGAAACGCATCATGCAGCGCAAGGGGCTGTTTTTTGCCATAGCAGGCGGTATTTTCCTGTTATCCATCCTGTTTACCATCCTGACTGCACCGACTTACCGTGCCAGCACGACCTTGCAGATTAGTGCGGAAGACATGCGTGACCTCAACATCAATGCTGATAACATGCGTGCGCCGATCAACGAAAAGGATTACTACCAGACCCAATATGAGTTGTTGCGTAGCCGTAATCTGGCAGCGCGGGTGATGGAAGAGCTAGGTATCCAGCAGCAGTTCAGCAATGAGGACGGCTTGCAGTTGAAGCTGTATGGCTGGTTGTCCAGCGTCAAAGAGACCTTGACAGGTGAGCCACTGCCAGCACAACAGCCCAAAACGGAAGAAGACAGGTTTTTGAAGTATTTGCTGGTGCAGCCGGTAGAAAACTCGCAGATTTTCAAGATCAGTTTTGACGATGAGAGTCCACAGGCTGCTGCTACCATTGCCAACTCACTGGCTGAAAACTACATCAAAATGAACCTAGAGCGCCGTTCCGAGGCTGCTTCTTATGCCAAGGAGTTTTTGACCGACCAGTTGAACACTGCCAAGGTCAATTTGGAAGACTCTGAAAACCGCATGGTGGCTTATGCCAAAAAGCAGGGCATCATTACCACTGACGGTCAGTACAAGGAATCACTGAACTCCCAAAGTATTACTGAAATCAACCGTGCCTTTGCTGCTGCCCAAGCTGAACGGATTGCCGCAGAAGCAGCCTACCGCCAGTCACAACACGTCGCAGGGGCTGACCGGACGCTGGAAAACCCCGCTGTCCAGGCGCTGAAAGAACAACTGGCGCGTCTGCAAAGTGACTATCAGGAAAAATCCCAGATGTTCAAACCGGGTTATCCTGAAATGCAGCAGTTGAGCCGTCAGATCAGCCAGTTGCGTAGTGACATCGCCCGTGAGTCTTCCAGCATTGACAGCACTACCCGTGGCTCTTTGCAGGCGGCTTATCAGGCTGCGAAGCAGAAAGAAGACCAGTTACGTGCCGAATTGCAAAAGCAGAAAGGAGCGTTGCTGGATCAGCGTGACAGAAGCGTTGAATACAACACGCTGGAACGTGAAGTAACCGCCAACCGTGAGAACTATGAAGGTTTGCTACAACGCATGAAAGATGTGTCCATTGCCGAAGGCAGTGGCGTGAGCAACGTCCTGGTCGTCGACAAGGCTACGGTTCCCAGCCAGCCTTACAAGCCGAATGTCCTGTTGAACTTGGGGATTGGTACGGTTGCCGGTTTGCTGCTGGGGCTGCTGGCGGCCATTCTGGCTGATATGATGGATGACCGCCTCAGAAGTGTTGAAGACATCAAACGTACCCTGTCGGATGTATCACTGATTGGTGTTATTCCCTTCATGACAGGCAAAAACAACCGCAATGTGCTGGCAACCTCCGGTGACAAGGTGAGTTCCTTCATGCTGGAGGCATTCCGTTCCTTGCGGGAAAATACCTTGTTATTCAAAGCCCCCAGCGAGCACCATGCCCTGATCATGAATGTGACCAGTCCCTCAGCCAGTGAAGGCAAAACCACCACATCGGTCAATCTGGCGACAGTTTTTGCTTATACCAGCAAACGGGTGTTGCTGGTGGATTGTGACATGCGCAACCCTGCCAGCCATGAAAAACTGAATATCAGCAACGGTATGGGTTTGGCAGAATACCTGCGTGGCAGCAATACCCTGCCAGAGATCATGCAGGAAACTACCGTAGAAAACCTGTATGCCGTGACGGCGGGGGATGCGGTTGTCAATCCGACTGAACTGTTGGCTAGTAGCCGTTTTGCCAGCCTGCTGGCAGAGGCTTCCGCCCAATTTGATGTGGTGGTGCTGGATAGCCCGCCGGTCATGGGGCTGGCGGATGCGCTGATCATTTCCAACCGTTCTGACAACACGCTGCTGGTCAGTGCGTTTGGGCAAACCAGCAAGCGCAGCCTGAAAGATGCTTATGAGCGTTTGATGCAGGCACGTACCAATGTGATTGGTACGGTGCTGACCAAAATGAAAGTACCGGAAGTTGCCAAAAAGTACTACGGCTACCCAACCCGTTACCCGCGCAATCCGGGTACGGCAATGGTTCCGCAGTGATCGCTCAGCTTTCTTTCCATAATGTTTCCAACCGCTTGGCTGATACCGGCCTTGCGGTTCCCAGTTCCTGCGCGAACAGCGAAATCCGAAACTCTTCCAGCAACCAGCGGTAATCGTGCAGGTTTTCCCTGCGGGTTGCCGTTGCGTTTCTCCACTGATCCCACCAGGGTTGTATCTGCAAGCGTAACGCCCTGTCCTTGGTCGGGTTCTCCGCCAGTTTTTGCAAACGCCTTTGTATGCCCTTGAGGTAACGCGGAAAGTGCCGCAACTCCTCGGGGCTGATTGCGTCCAGAAAACCGGGGTAGACCAGATGGTTCAACTGGTCGCTGATGTCGTTCATGGCTTCTAGCCAAGCCGGTTGAACCTTGCCTTTCAATTGCTTGCGGATGTCGTGGTACAGCGCCAGTGAGGGTGCGAGCAAACGCACAGCTTCCTGTGCCTGCGGAAATACCTGCTTGCGGCATTCAGCCAGTGCATGGCTAAAACTGTCCTGTTTGCGGATAGTCAGGTAATCCGCAAATGCCTGCCGGAACACATAACGGGCCAGGCTTTCCTTCAATTCTTCACATTTGCCGGTGGCGGCGTAATGCAGGCACAGTGTCTGCATTTGCGGCACATGTTTCGGCAAATCCCTCACTTCAGCGGGCAACGCCAACAGGAACAGGCGTAGCACGCCCTGCCAATGGGCGGCGGTCGCATCCGCCGCATTGTCAAACAGGCGGATGGCAACACCGGATACCGAAGTATCTACCAGTGCAGGCCAGGTTCGCAGTTTCATTCCGCCTGTTTCCAGCCAGTGTGTCTCTGGCAAATCCCCGAAATCCCACCCCATAATGCCGGTACGCTCGATGGACTGGACAGGTTGTGCTGCCAGTTCTTCACGGGTTTGCTCGCGCACCCTGCCGCGCAATTCGTCCAGATCCCGTCCGCTGCGGATCAGTTTGCCGCTATCGTCGGCGACTTCAAAGCGCATCAGCAGATGCTTGTCCAGCAGGACTTCTGCCCAGGCTTCGGGCGGAATACGGCTGCCGGTCATGCGCAACAATTGCTGTTCCACTGCTGCCTGTAACGGCACATCGTCACTCGGCTGGATGGATTCCATGCACGCACGCGCATAATCCGGGGCAGGCACGAACTGCTTGCGTACCTGTTTGGGCAAACCCCGGATCAGTGCGGTAATTTTTTCTTCCAGCATTCCCGGTACCAGGTACTCGAAACGGCAGGCAGCAAGCTGGTTCAGCCCCAGCAGCGGTACACGCACCGTGACACCATCATCGTCGGCCTTGGGGTCGAAGTGGTAACGCAACGGCAGGATCATGCCCTGCACCTGCAAACTGTCGGGGAACAGATGGCTGGTTTCATGTTGGGCGCTGCGCTGCATCAGGTAATCGCGACTCAGGAACAGCAGTCTGGAATCTTTTTGCTCCGCCTGTTTGCGCCAGCGTTCAAACGAATGCCCGTTGACGACTTGTGCCGGGATACGTTCGGCGTAAAAGTCATACAAACGTTGTTCATCCGCCAGAATGTCGCGGCGGCGGCCTTTGGCTTCCAGCGTTTCGATGTCGCTGATCAGCTCGGCATTGTGGCGAGCGAAAGCGGCAGAAGTGCGGTATTCGCCGTACACCAGTGCGTGGCGGATAAACAGTTCGCGGCACACCGGTGGGTCAATCTGGCTGTAACTGACCTTGCGGCGTGGGGTAATGGTCAGCCCATACAGCGCGGTACGTTCAAAGGCAGCAACCTGCGCAGCTTTCTGTTCCCAGTGCGGTTCGGTGTAATGGCGGCGCAGCAAGTGCTGGGCCAGTTGTTCCACCCATTCGGGCTGGATTTTGGCAACCACCCGTGCGTACAGACGGGAAGTTTCCACCAGTTCGGCTGCCATCAGCCATTGCGGAGCTTTTTTGCGCAGGCCGGAGGCAGGAAAAATGTGGAATTTGCGTCCGCTTGCCCCCAGGTATTCGCGTTCCTCATCCTTGAGGCCAATATTGCCCAGCAAGCCAGTCAGCAGGCTGAGGTGGATGGCATCATAGGATGCATCCGCTTCATTTTCCTTTGCCCCCATTTCCGCCAGCATCTGGTGCAACTGGTGGTGGATGTCGTGCCATTCCCGCAGGCGCAGGAACGAGAGAAACTCTTTCTGGCAGAGTTCGCGGAATTTGCGCTGCGACAGGTGTTTGCGTTGTTCGTGAAAGTAGTCCCACAGCTTGAGGAAGCCGAGGAAGTCGGAATCTTCATGCTTGAAACGGCTGTGTTTTTCATCCGCCGCCTGTTGGCGCTCCAGTGGACGTTCGCGTGGGTCTTGCAGGGTCAGGGCACTGACAATGACCAGAACTTCGCGCAACGCACCGTTGTCTTTCGCTGCCAGCAACATGCGCCCGAAACGTGGGTCGAGCGGCAGTTTGGCAAGTTGATGCCCACTGGGGGTGACGCGGTAATCGTCATCCACCGCACCCAGTTCAAACAGCAGCTTGTAACCATCGCGGATCAGGCGGGTATCCGGTGGCTCGACAAACGGAAATTCCTCAACATCGGCAATCCATAGGGCTGCCAGTTGTAAAATGACTGCTGCCAGATTGGTACGCAGGATTTCCGGTTCGGTGAACAGCGGGCGCTTGCTGAAATCTTCCTCGCTATACAGGCGGATGGCAATGCCGTTGCTGACCCGCCCGCAACGCCCGGAGCGCTGGCTGGCAGAAGCCTGCGAAATCTTTTCGATCGGCAAGCGTTGCACTCCCGCCCGCCAGGAATAGCGCGAAATACGGGCGTAACCGCTATCCACCACGTATTTGATGCCCGGTACGGTCAGGGAGGTTTCCGCCACGTTGGTGGATAGTACAATGCGCCGCCGTCCGTGTGGCTCGAAAATGCGGTGTTGTTCCTCGTTGGACAGGCGGGCATACAGCGGCAGGATTTCGGTGGCAGGTGGATGGTGTTTGCGCAGGGCTTCCGCCGTTTCGCGGATTTCACGTTCACCGGGCAGGAACACCAGAATGTCACCGGGAGCTTCGCGCCCCAGTTCATCAACCGCATCCAGAATGGCTTCGGTCTGGTCACGCTCGAATTCTTCCTCACCATCCACATCCACCAGCGGGCGGTAGCGGATTTCTACCGGGTACGTGCGTCCTGATACATTGATGATGGGCGCGTGGTTGAAATGCCGGGAAAAGCGTTCCGGGTCGATGGTGGCGGAGGTGATAATGACTTTCAGGTCACGTCGTTTCGGTAGCAGCCATTTCAGGTAGCCCAGCAAAAAGTCGATGTTGAGGCTGCGTTCGTGGGCTTCGTCAATGATCAGGGTGTCATACTGGTTGAGGAAACGGTCTTGCTGGATTTCTGCCAGCAAAATGCCGTCGGTCATCAGCTTGACGTAACTGTCCGGCGAACAGCGGTCGTGGAAACGTACCTTGTAGCCAACCTGTTGCCCCAGCGGTGTTTTCAGTTCCTCGGCAATCCGTGCCGCCACGCTGCGGGCTGCCAAACGGCGTGGCTGGGTGTGACCGATGAAACCATCCACGCCGCGCCCCAGTTCCAGACACATTTTCGGCAACTGGGTGGTTTTGCCTGAGCCGGTTTCGCCGCAAATGATCACGACCTGATGGCGGCTGATGGCAGCAATAATTTCGTCACGACGGGCAGCGACCGGCAACTCTGCCGGATACTCAGGCTGTGGCAGGTGTTGCTGGCGCAGACTGCGTTTCTGGCTGGAAGCTGCCATGCGTGCCTGCAATTCGAGGGTACGTTTGCTACAGGGTTGTTTTTCCAGTGAGAATAAAGCGCGGCGCAGGGCAAAACGCTCTGCACCGAAACAGGCTTCCAGTTGCTTGCGTAAGGCGTGGATGGCGGGAATGGTTGTATTATTGCTCAAGAGAAAAACGCTATCCGTTCAGGCTCAAAAGCGGCATTGTACCCCGATCTAGGCGGGCTTGGCAGCCAGATGCGCCCGCAGTTCTGCCAAGGTTGCCCATACTGCCGCCAGCGACTGGTGGGAAGACAGTTTGCGCTGGTCGGTACGGGTATCTTCCTTGAGTATTGCCGGGTTGCAATGCAGCATTTGTTGTAATTCGCTGATGGCTCGTTCTGTACGCCCCAGTTTGTAGAGGCTGGTCGCCCGCGCCAGTTCACCCCAGTAACCGAAATCCTGGATGCGTTCTGCCAGCAGCAGGGCTTGGTTGTAATCCTGCTGTTTAAAGGCGTGCAGGAAGGGTAGTACGTAATACCAGGATGGCTGGTTAAACGGAATCGCCAGAATTTGCTGGATCAGGCTAATCCCCTGCTCCCACTCTCCCATCAGGCACAAGCCCAGCCCATAAAGGTATTCGCAGGCCGTATCAAACGGGTTGGCCTGACGGGCGGTTTCCAGCTCTGCCAGCGACAGGGGATAGTCGTCCCGGTAATAACAGTTGTGTGCAAACACGGAATGGGCTTCTGCATTGCCGGGGTCTAGCTTCAGCGCCATGCGGGCGGAACGGGTCCATTCTGCATCCAGATTGGTGATCAGGTTGTATTGCAAAACATGGTCATAGCCGCACAAGCGAGCCAAGATCACCAGCGCCTTGCTGTCATCGGGAAAGTTTTTCAGGCGTTGGTGGCAGGATTCCAGTACGGTGGCAAAACTGTAACGGCTGGTATCCCGCAGGAATGCCACATAATGGATCAGCACCTGTTGTGAAACGGGTAGCGGTGGGTGGGCAAGCTGGTATTCGCACCAATGGCGCAGGATTGCGCCCGAATGCAGGGAAACGGCATTGGCTACCAGCCAGCGATACAGGTCATTCAGGGCTTCCTGGCTTGGCTGGACGGGCAGGACAAACTGATCAGCCCAGATAATTTCATCGCTGATGGTATGCACCAGTGTGTAATGCAGGATGAGATTGCCCTGCTTGTCAGTATTCATGTCACAGGTTAGCAGGTAGTCAGCCCGGTAGGTCTGTTGCAAGTGCAGGAGAAACTGCCGGGTCGGCATTTGTCGGGGTTCCAGGGTGGCGGATGATACCAGACGGATGTTTCTGAAACGGCTCAAAACCAGTAGCAGATCACCCCGCAGTTTGTAGAGGAGGGGCGGGTGGTGTTCGGCAAGTTCATCCGCGATCTGGAAGTGGGCAAACAGGCGCGGGCCTTCCGATACCCTGGATGGGTAGTTGTCGTCAATGATGCAAGACGGGACAGGTTCCGGTAGTGGGCTGATTTCTACCTGATAGCTACCTCGGGGTATGGAAATGCTCATCGTGCTACCCGGCGGCGGTGCTGCGTAGTAGTCTTCCAGCAGTTTGCGCAAGCGGCCTGCTTCAATACGCACCACAGGGTTGAAAACCGGGGAAAAATCCTTCGGTTTACCTAGGGCATGAATGGCAATAGTGTACTGGCTAAGCTGATCCCCTCGTCCTGCCAGTGTTTCCTGAACACTGTACTGCAAAAAGCGCTTGATCAGTTTGCGTGCGCGAAAAGAAGGGCTGGCAAGCAGCCGTCCCAGCTCTTCGCTGACCTGTTGTTTGTCTGGAACCACGTATGACAACCCCTACCCACGCTTCTGTATAGCTGATGAATAAGTAATCGTTAGGTTTTTCATCAAGTTGCCCGTCAGGAAGGCCATTTGTGTGGATGGCATTTCAGCTCCTGTTTTTTGTGTTTTTTCTTTGAAAATGTTTTTACCACGGATGTGGCGGCTATTTTATAGCAGAAAAAACCCCGTCAAGTAAACTGAATATTGATGCCGCAAGCCCTTGAATAACAATAAAATATGACGTTAGTCAACAATGATTCGGTAACATTTCCATTGTTACTATGAATTTACGAAATATTTATTTTACATCTCTGTGTGATCTGTATTAGGCAGCGTTGGAGTTGATGGCAGCGGGCAGGCTGAGTTTGATGGCAGCTTGTCCACATTTTTCACGAGCTACCTGATTACGACCGTTACGTTTGGCACGGTACAGGGCGCGATCGGCAGCGCTCAACAGCATGGCAGGGTAAACCAGTTCGGCATCCGGGGAGGTTTGCTGCTGGTCACGCGGGGAGCTGGGAGTGCAGCAGGAAACACCAATACTGACCGTGACAATGCGTGGAATCGCCCCATCAGAATGAGGGATGCGTTGCTCTTCCACATTTTTGCGCAGGCGTTCTGCCAGAATTGTTGCATCATCCAGCGAGGTATCAGGCAGCAGGATGACAAATTCCTCACCGCCATGTCTGGCAACCACATCCGAAGCGCGGCGGGCGACAGCCTTGATGGATTGGGCAATGATTTGCAGGCACTGGTCGCCTGCGTGATGCCCGTGCCGGTCGTTGTAGCGTTTGAAATGGTCTACATCAATCATCAGCAAAGCGATGTTTTTATTTTCACGTGCAGCCCGCCGCCATTCAGTCTTGAAAATTGCATCGAAATAGCGGCGATTGGCAATCTGTGTGACAGGGTCGGTATTGGCCTGTTCCTGCATTTGCAGTTGTGTTGCCTGCAATTCCTGCAAGACGTGGGTGATGGAGCGCGAAGCCATGACCAGCAAGGTTGCCAATACCAGCACGGCGGCTGCCAACGATTGGTGGGTAGCATCGCCTAGCAACAGCAGATTGAGGGTGGTGGGCAACAGGATGATGCCAATTTGCAGGTACAGGGCGAAACGCGACACTGCCAGCACTGGCATGGTGGCAATAACGGCTCCAGCCAGCAACAGTACATGCATGGCTTGCACCAGCTCCTGCTGCGAGAACAGGATAAAACCGGAAACACCCCACAAGGCGCTGATCAGCGTGGAGTACACCAGAAAGCGTTGCCCGAAATCGCCCAGCTCATCGTCCGAATAATGGCGGGCTGACAAAAAACGTTGCCCGAATGCCCAGCGCACCATGCCGATGGCAACGACAGCAGTGTACCAGATCAGCAATAGCAGCATGTCCGGCTCGCCTTCCACCCAGCGCAACAGCACAAACAGGCTGGCAGCAAACAGATTGCCCCACAACCAGATGGAGCCATGACGGAAAAGATAGGCAATCTGTCCGTGTGTGACGGCGACAGGAAGTTTGCTGGATGCATCGGTTTTGTTCTTATTCATTCTGAGCTCTGTTGTTAGCCGGTATTTGCGCCTTGGCAGGCCACCCCGTTGGCGGCCAAGACTGACTATAGTGCAAGTTGGTTTGGCATACGCATTTTTATTAAATTCTGCGTGCAATCATAGGGGTAAATTATTGGGAATGACAAGCTGAAAAATACAGCTTGTCTTGTCGGGCAGGTGCGTAACCGTGCCGAAATTCAAGGTCGGGGGGCTTGCCGGGTGGTTTTGGTGTCTGCCGGGGCATTGAAATAACGGTAATGTCCAATAATTGGCCAGAAAAACAGGGCGTCTTCGATATTGGTTCCGTAGGCAACGTTATGCCCCATTAACGGGCGTCCGTCCGGGGTTTTGTAATGGCTGACAATGCCAATATGGCCTTGCCCATTGCCCAAATCCCACGCTACTACATCCCCCGGCAGGTAATCTTCCGCATTGTAGGTGACAGGTAGCGATTTGCCTTGCCGCTCGAAAAACGTCATCAGGTTATAAACACGGCGGTGGTCGATGTTGGTATCCGGGGCTTTCATTCCCCATCTTTTCGGGTACTGCCTGAAATTTTTTCGCATGTCGTCATGCAGTGCCTGTTGCAGGTCAACACCTTGGGCGCGGAATGCCCGTACCACCACATCCGCACAGACTCCGGTGCTTTCCGGGACATCGCCACCCGGATATTTGAGGCGCACGTAGGAAGGGTCATAGCTGCGGGTTACTTCCGTTTGGCGGTAAACCGACTCCAGCAGCTTTTCAACATGCCGGGGAATGACCGGCTTGAGGACAGGTGGTGGAGGTGTCACTTGCGGCGTTGGGGGAATCAGGATGCTGCCTGGGGGAGGCGGCAGGATGAAATGCCGGTACGCCCAGATTCCCGCCACCAGCACGGCAATGACAAGCAACAGCAGCAGGATGAGGCGGCGTAACAGGCGCATGGTTAGAGTGTGATCAGGATGCGCCCGTCAAACAGGCTGACAGGATAGGTTTGCAACGGAACATCGGCAGGCTCTGCCACAGGTTCGCCAGTTTTGACGTTGAATTCGCCACCATGCAGTGAGCAATGTACCCTGTCACCTTTCAGGCAGCCAAGGTACAGCGACGAATCACCGTGGGTGCAACGGTCATCAACGGCGTAAAATTCCCCGTTTACATTGCAGACCAGAATGCGTTTGCCATTGCCAGCCTCGACCCGTTTGGTTTTGCCGGGTTTGATTTCGTTTATACTGCCTGCATCAAGTCGGGAGTTGTTCATGGATATTGTCAACCGCAATGTGTGGATTATGGGGTGTGGCGACATTGGTCGCCGGGTGGCACGGTTATACCAAAACGAGGGAACCAAGGCCATAGGCTGGGTACGCAGTGAGGAATCGCTCCAGTTGGGGTTGGCGCAAGGGTTTGCCATGCGCAAGGGCGATGTGGATCGTGGCAGTTTTTTCCCGATTTTTGCGCTGGATGAGGCACTGGTGTACTGGTTCATGCCGCCTCAGCCGAGCGGGGAGCTGGATGAACGCATTCGCCGTTTCCTCAAGGGGGTGGATGCGGCTCCCCATCGGGTAGTGCTGATCAGTACTACGGGGGTGTACGGTGATTGCGGTGGGCGCTGGATAGATGAAACCGAGCCGCTGAAACCGTTGGCAGCCCGTGCCAAACGCCGTGCGGATGCTGAAGCCGCCGTGCAGGAATGGGTGGCACGTTTTGGTGGGGAAAGCGTGATCCTGCGTGTTCCCGGCATTTATTCCCAGGATCGTTTACCGCTGGAGCGCCTGCAACGGGGTGAGCCGGTCGTGTGTGAGGCAGAAGCACCGTGGACTAACCGCATTCATGCCGACGATCTGGCGATGGTGTGCAAGCGGGCGATGGAAGTTGCTCCATCCGGCTCCATTTACAATGCTACCGATGGCAACCCGTCCAGCATGACCGCTTATTTCAATCAGGTAGCGGATTTTGCTGGTTTGCCACGTCCGCCCCAGATCAGCATGGCTGAAGCACAAGGAGCCATGAGTGCTGGTATGTTGTCGTATTTGCAGGAATCCCGGCGTATCAGCAATGACAAACTGTTACGCGAATTGAAGATGGAATTGCGTTACCCGAGTCTGGCAGCAGGGTTGGCTGTTGCTCAGGGCTGATGTTCCCCGCTGTCAGCCAGAATCAGGTTGATCCCCAGTGTTAGCAGCACGAGGATGCCAAACATTTCGAGCACATCATCCATGGGGAGATGCAGGATGGTGACAGCGTAGAAAAAAATGACAAGCAGGTAGTGCTGGGCATCGCGCAGTGCCGTCAACGTTGAATCAATAATTTCAATAATGAAATCAATCATCTGTTAGCCTTGCTCTTGGTGCTCGCTAATGGGGTATCAATCGGCTTGATCAAAAAATAGCCTAATTGATACAGGCTAGCGCGTGCAGGCTGAACGCAGGATTAGTGGCAATGAAAAGTCAGAAAACAGAAACGAAAAAAGCAAGAGAGCTACCCCGAAGGATAACTCCCTTGCTAGGGAGCTTAAGGTGTAATCGAACAGGTAGCACCTAAGCGCTACCTGCCGACGGTTTTCCCACCTTGGAAATTATTGGGCAGTAGCTGGCGCTGGTGCAGCAGCAGGTGCTTGCTGAGGAGCAACCGGCATGGCTGGAGCCATCATTGGAGCGCCGTTTTTGGCAGTGTTGCTGTAGCCGTAAGCATTGCCGTTGCCATCGCCGTAGCCATAACCGTTGCCAGCAGCGTACCAGTCACCGTTGCCTTTACCGTTGGCAGCCATGTCGGTATCCATGTCGGTTTTGCCTTTGCCTTTGAAGTTGATGCTGAATTCAACTTCGCCGTCAGCAGTGCCTTTGCCGCGACCCCAGCCATTTACGTCGCCGTTGCCTTTGCTGTAACCGTTACCGTTGGCAGCCGTTGTGCCAGTGCCGTTACCGTAGCCGTTGCCAGCGCCAGAACCGTTGTCAAAGCCGTCGAAGAATTCAGCAGAAGCAGCGCCAGAGAAAGCGATCAGGGCAGCGAAAGCGATAGTTTGCAGTTTCATGAATTTTGTCTCCTAGCGAAAATGTTTCAAGTGATGTTTGAGTATGAGATAATTCTAATATTAGAGTTTTCTAATGTAAAGAACTTTTTTGGACTTTCCCGGTACTTTTTGCAAATCGTCTGACAAACGGGCGTAATGCTGCGAAAATGCTATGCTTTGTTGCCATGAGTAACCTTATGCACGACACATTGTCACGCTTGCGCAGCGAACTGATTGCTGCCGGGCAGTTTTTTCATGCACGCGGCTGGGTTCCTGCGACCAGTAGCAATTTTTCCGCCCGTCTGGGTGATGCGGAGATCCTGATTACCAGTTCCGGGCAGCATAAGGGCAGGCTGGATGAGAACGGTTTCCTGCGGGCAGATTTGCAGGGCATTTCGCTGGAAGAGGGTAAGCGCCCGTCGGCGGAAACCGGGTTGCATACCTTGATGTACCAGCGTGATTCTGCGGTCGGTTGCGTGTTGCATACCCATTCGGTCAATGCCACGGTGTTGTCGATGCGGCTGGATGAAGTGGTATTTGCAGGGTATGAAGTACAGAAAGCGTTTCCGGGGATTGATACGCATGAAAGCCGTGTGGTGATTCCGGTTTTTCCCAACAGTCAGGATATTCCTGCGCTGGCGGAGGAGGTCGGCAGGTATCTGGATCAGTATCCGCGAACGGTGGGCTATCTGATCCGGGGACATGGTTTGTATACCTGGGGGGCGACAGTGACGGATACCCAACGCCATATCGAAGCGATGGAGTTTTTGTTTGAATGTGTTTACCGGCAGATGTTGCTGGACAGGTGAGGACGATGAGCGAATTGAAAATTTACGCGGATAGCGACCCGCAAGCAGCACAAACCTATAGCGATTACGCCACCATCAGTGAACTGTTGCAGGGTAAGGGGGTGCGTTTCGAGCGCTGGCAGGCGAATGCGCCACTGACGGATGCTTCCACACAAGATGAAATCATTGCGGCCTACCATGCAGATGTGGAGCGCTTGATGGCTGAATACGCTTTCCAAAGCGTGGATGTGATCAGCCTGACCCCGGAACACCCTGACAAGACAGCGCTGCGGCAGAAATTCCTCAATGAGCACACCCACTCGGAGTTTGAGGTACGTTTCTTTGTCGACGGGCAAGGTTTGTTTTTCCTGCATCTGGGTGATCAGGTGTATACGGTGTTGTGTGAAAAAGGCGACCTGATCAGCGTTCCGGCGGGGGCTACCCACTGGTTTGATATGGGGCCGAATCCGCGTTTCAAGTGCATCCGCCTGTTTACCAACCCGGAAGGCTGGGTGGCGAATTTTACCGGTAGTGATATTGCGGAACGTTTCCCGCGTCTGGAGAACTGATGGGCATCAAGGCGATCTTGACGGATATTGAGGGTACGACTACCAGCCTGTCGTTCGTCAAGGATGTGCTGTTCCCTTATGCCGACCAGTACATGCACGAATTTGTGGTGGCACACCGTACTGATCCAGCAGTCGCTAAACTGGTGGATGATGTGCGTATGGAGGTGGGCAAGCCCAATCTGTCGCTGCTGGAGGCCATTGCCCAGTTGCGCGAGTGGATTGCCGAGGACAAAAAAATTACCCCGCTCAAGGCGATTCAGGGGCTGATGTGGGAGGAAGGCTACCGCAAAGGGGCTTTCACCGGGCATGTCTATGAGGATGCTGTACGCAACTTGCGTCTCTGGCATCAACAGGGCTTGTCGTTATTTGTCTATTCTTCCGGTTCGGTTCATGCGCAAAAGTTGTTGTTTGGCTATTCGGATGCGGGTGATATGACACCGTTGTTCAGCGGTTATTTTGACACCCATATCGGGCACAAACGCGAGGCGCAAGCGTATCAGCGTATTGTTGTTGAGGTTGGCTTGCCTGCGGATAACATCCTGTTTTTGTCGGACATCCGTGAAGAACTGGATGCCGCACGGCAGGCGGGGTTGAAAACCTGTTGCCTTGTCCGTGAAAACCAGCCAACCGACGGCTTGCAGCACCCTTGGGTGACATCTTTTGACACAATCGACACAAGCCGGGTTTAGCGTGGCGCACGCATATTGACTATAATTCACGACACAATAAATAGCAGTCTGGTTAATTATTCATGAATATATTCCCTCTTATTCTCGCTGCGGGTCAAGGAACCCGGATGCGTTCCTCCCTGCCCAAAGTACTCCATCCCGTTGCAGGCAAGCCCATGTTACAACACGTGGTTGATGCCTGTGCCAGCTTGCCGGGTGGTCAGGCTGGTATGGCGGTTGTGTATGGGCACGGTGGCGAACTGGTGCGTGAACGTATTTCCGGCAACAACCTTCAGTGGGCTTTGCAGGCGGAGCAAAAGGGCACAGGTCATGCGGTAGCGCAGGCTATCCATTTGGCGGGTGACACAGATGTGGTGCTGATTGCTTACGGTGATGTTCCCCTGATCCTGCCTGTCACCCTGCAACGGCTGGCACAAGGCTTGCAGGATGCTTCCCTGTGTATCCTTACTACCCAACTGGCAAACCCGACCGGCTACGGGCGCATCGTGCGCAATGCTGGCGGTCAGGTGCAGGCGATTGTGGAAGAAAAGGATGCCAATGATGCGCAGCGCAACATTACTGAAGTGAATACTGGCTTTATTGCAGCACGCGGTGCTGACCTGAAACGCTGGTTGCAACAGCTTACCCCGCAGAACGCGCAGGGCGAATACTACCTGACCGATTGCGTTGGGCTGGCGGTGGCGGAAGGTGGCAACATCAATACGGTATTATGTGCTGACCCGCTGGAAGTGGAAGGTGCTAACAACCGCGTGCAGCTTGCCCGTCTGGAACGTGCTTGCCAGCAACGTCAGGTGGAAACCCTGATGTTGGCGGGGGCAACGGTGGCAGACCCGGCTCGCCTTGACATTCGTGGTACGGTCGCAACCGGGCAGGATGTCTTCATCGACGTGAACGTGGTACTGCAAGGCAAGGTGACGCTGGGTAACAACGTCATTATCGAAGCCAACTGCGTGATCCAGGATGCGGACATTGGCGATAACGTCCACATCAAGTCACATTCGGTGATTGAAGACGCAGTAATCGCAGCAGGTTGTGACATTGGCCCATTTGCCCGCTTACGCCCCGGTACGGTGCTGGCAGAAAACGCCCGCATCGGCAATTTCGTCGAAACCAAAAAAGCCCGCATCGGCAAAGGTAGCAAGGTCAATCACCTCAGCTACATTGGCGATACCGAGATGGGGGCAGGTGTCAATATCGGTGCAGGCACGATTACCTGCAACTATGATGGTGCAAACAAGCACAAGACTGTGATTGGCGACAAGGTATTCGTCGGTTCCTGTACTCAACTGGTTGCACCTGTCAGTGTAGGTGATGGAGCTACCATCGGCGCCGGTTCCACCATCACCAAGGATGCGCCTGCCGGGGAGTTAACCCTGTCCCGCGCCAAGCAAATGACAATGAAAGGCTGGCAGCGTCCGGTCAAGGAGAAAAAATAATGTGTGGTATCGTTGGAGCCATTGCGCAACGTCCGGTGGTGGAAATCCTGCTGGAAGGTCTGCGCCGCCTCGAATACCGGGGGTATGATTCAGCCGGGGTTGCGGTCGTGCGTGAAAGTGGCGATCTGGTGCGTAGTCGTGCTGTGGGCAAGGTGGCAGCATTAATGGAGCGTCTGGAAGCCGAACCCGTCGATGGCAAACTGGGTATTGCCCACACCCGCTGGGCTACCCATGGGGTTCCGGCAGAACGCAATGCCCACCCGCATTTCAGCGGTGAATGGGTTGGTCTGGTACATAACGGCATTATCGAAAACCATGCGGAATTGCGGGAACGCTTGAAAAACGATGGCTACCGCTTCGATTCCGACACCGATACCGAAGTGGTTGCGCATCTGATTGAGGTATTCCGCCGCAAAGGTTTGAATATGATGGATGCAGTGATGGCGGCTCGCTGCGAATTGCAGGGCGCTTATGCATTGGCGGTAATTTCTCCCAACGAATCTGACACCCTGATTGTGGCTCGCCAAGGCAGCCCGCTGGTCATCGGTCTGGGCATTGGTGAGAATTTCATTGGTTCCGACATCCAGGCATTATTGCCCGTCACCAGCCGTTTCATTTATCTGGAAAACGGTGATGCTGCACGGATTACCCGCCACAAGGTAGAGATTTTTGATGCCAATGGTGAGCGTGTCAGCCGTCCCGTCAAGGAATCCAACGCTTCCCTGTGTTCCGCTGAACTGGGCGAATACCGCCATTTCATGCTCAAGGAAATTTTCGAGCAGCCGCAATCAGTTGCCGCCACGTTGGAAAACCGTCTGGCTGGCGACCACGTGTTACCTTCCTTGCTGGGAACACCGGATGCACTGGCAAAACTGGCGCAGGTGGAAGAGATCCAGATCATTGCCTGTGGAACCAGTTATCACGCAGGTCTGGTTGGGCGTTACTGGATTGAGGCCAATACCGACATTCCCTGCCATGTGGAAGTGGCAAGCGAATACCGTTACCGCCGCCAGCCACCGCGCAAAAATATGCTGTTCGTGACCATTTCCCAGTCCGGTGAAACTGCCGACACGCTGGCGGCACTGGAAAAAATCAAGGAAAGTCACGGTGCTTTGGCAACCCTGACCATTTGCAATGTGGCGGAAAGTTCCCTGACTCGCGAGTCCGACATGTCATTGATGACGTTGGCGGGGCCGGAAATTGGGGTGGCTTCCACCAAGGCATTCACTACTCAACTGGTGGCTCTCCAGTTGCTGATGACCTTGCTGATGCAGGCCAAGGGTGCTGATCAGGCCAATGTTGCACAAGTGGTGGCTGATTTGCGCAAACTGCCTGCTTTGCTGGAGCGGGTGCTGGACATGAACCAGTCCATTGAAGCCATGGCAGAACGTTTCATCGAAAAACACCATGCGCTGTTTTTGGGGCGTGGTGAACTGTATCCGGTGGCGATGGAAGGGGCGCTCAAGCTCAAGGAAATTTCCTACATCCATGCGGAAGCCTATCCCGCCGGGGAACTCAAACACGGCCCGCTTGCGCTTGTCGACAGTGAAATGCCGATTGTCACGGTAGCACCCAACACAGTCTTGCTGGAAAAACTAAAGTCCAATCTGGAAGAAGTCCGTTCGCGGGGTGGTGAGCTGTATGTGTTTGCTGACAAAGCGGCACATATTGCTGCTACTGATAGCCTGCATGTGCTGGATATGCCGCATGTGCCGGAGTTGCTGGTTCCGGTGGTGTATACCATTCCCTTGCAACTGTTGTCCTACCATGTGGCAGTACTCAAGGGTACGGATGTGGACAAACCTCGTAACCTCGCGAAGTCCGTGACAGTCGAATAGTATTGAAGAATCCTATGGTAGGCAGGCTTCAGCATTGAATCTGTTTACTGTCGGTCGTGCAGGAACTTCAGTATAATCTTATATTCTAATAAACCAGCGGTTGCCCCGCTGGTTTCTTTTTAGGGTAATGCAGAAATAATGTGGAGGCAGGCAACAGATGGGCAACTGGTTGATGTCGCTGTTAAGCGACTGGAAAGACCGTTTTACACCTTATAAAGGATGGATCGGTGAACTAAAAAATCCTGAGGTATTAAAGGCAGATGCAATGGCAGGTTTGACCGTTGCGTTGGTGCTGATACCCCAGTCAATGGCGTATGCGCAACTGGCGGGTTTACCTGCTTATATCGGTTTGTATGCCTCGTTCCTGCCGGTCATGATTGCTGCCCTGTTTGGCTCTTCCCGCCAGTTGGGTACGGGGCCGGTGGCGGTGGTTTCCCTGATGTCAGCAGCCGCCATGCAGCCGTTTGCTGCGCAGGGTGTGCCTGTTGAAACCATCATTATTTATTCAGCTCTGTTGGCGCTCATGATTGGTGTGTTCCAGTTGTCGCTGGGGTTGTTGCGCATGGGGGTACTGGTTGACTTCCTGTCGCATCCGGTGGTGGTTGGTTTTACCAATGCCGGGGCTTTGATCATTGCCACTTCCCAGGTGCCGAAACTGTTTGGGTTGGGGGTCAAGGCTGACCAGTTTGAGCATTCCTATGAATTCTGGTGGGCAACCCTGATTTCCCTGCCTGATACCAAGCTGACTACCTTGTCGATCGGGGCATTTGCATTACTTACCCTGATAGTTCTGAAAAAGTATGCGCCCCGTCTGCCGGGTGTACTGATTACGGTTGCTGTTACTACCTTGTTGTCTTGGGTAGTTGATTACAAAGGGTTGGGAGGTAGTGTGATTGGCACAATCCCTGAAGGTTTGCCTTCCTTCTCCCTGCCGGTAGTGGAAATGAGTTTCCAGACCTTTAGTTCGCTGGCAATGACGGCGGCTGTCATCGGTCTGATTGGTTTCGTGGAGGCAATTTCTATCGCCAAGGCGATGGCTTCCCAGACCCGCCAGCGTTTGTCCGCCAATCAGGAACTGGTGGGGCAGGGCTTGGCAAACATTGCTTCAGGGGTATTCAGTGGTTATGCCGTGTCTGGTTCGTTCTCCCGTTCTGCGGTTAACTTTGCAGCAGGTGCAATGACGGGTTTCTCATCGGTTGTCACCGGGGCGTTGGTGGCTTTGACGCTGCTGTTCCTGACGCCATTGCTCTATCACTTGCCACAGGCTACGCTGGCGGCAGTGATCATCATGGCGGTTGTTAACCTGATCAAGATTGCGCCGATCAAGCACGCATGGAAAGTGGAACCACATGACGGGATTGTCGCAGTTGTTACTTTCGTTGCCACGCTGGCATTTGCCCCGCATCTGGACAAAGGCATCTTGTTGGGTGTGGTCTTGTCACTGGGGCTATTCCTGTACCGCACCATGAGTCCGAATCTGGTGGAGGTAGCGCGTGATGTAGATGGCACGATGCGTGATGCCAAGGCGCATAACCTCAAAACCAGTGACACGGTGGCGGTGTATCGTTTTGATGGTGATTTGTACTTTGCCAATACCGGTTATATGGAAGGCAAACTGTTGAACAATGTAGCGCAAAAACCCAGCTTGAAAGTACTGGTGCTGGATATGGAATCCATTGACCAAGTAGATTCAACGGGTGAAGAAATGCTGGAAAAGCTGTCTGATCGCCTCAAGTCTGCCGGTATCGAGTTCTATATTGCTCGCGTCAAGTTCCGGGTATATGAAGCCTTCCAGCGTTCTGGCCTGGCGCGGCATATCGGCGAAGACCGTTTCTTCCGCGAGCGCAAGTATGCCCTGAACCATGCCAAGGAGTTGTTGGGGGATGCTATCGACATTGAACCTTTCAGAACCTATATGCCACTGGAAAGCAAATAAGGTATCCTTGAAAAGGTCGCGCAAGCGGCCTTTTTCATATTGGCGGGAGGCCATGCTCATGTCGATAAAGGTTCTGTTTTTTGCCAGTTTGCGCGAACGTCTCGGGCGTGGCGATGTGCAACTGGATGCATCATCACCCTTGAGTATTGCAGAAGTCTGGCAGCAAGCGAGCGGGGAGATTTGCCTGCCTGCCAATGTACTGGTTTCCATCAATCAGACGTATGCTGATGCGACAGCCCAAGTACAGCCAGGCGATGAAGTGGCTTTTTTCCCTCCTGTGACCGGGGGGTGAGCATGATAGCTGTGGAACTGCATGACGGGTCGTTTGATCCGTGGCGCTATCTGACAGATTGGCAACAAACCCGGCAACTGTCCGCCCGTTCCGGGGCAACAGCGGTGTTTGTGGGAACCATGCGGGATTTTAATGAAGGGGATGATGTCCAGTCCATGTATCTGGAGCATTACCCCGGCATGACGGAAAACCAGCTCCACGCCATTGCTGCTGATGCACAACAAACCTGGTCACTGGATGATGTTTGTATTGTGCACCGGACTGGTGAAATTCGTCCTGCTGATGCCATTGTACTGGTGGCTGTCTGGTCGGCGCATCGCGCAGAAGCCTTTGCAGCTTGTCGGCATATCATGGAAGTCCTCAAACACCACGCACCCTTCTGGAAAAAGGAAACACTCCGCAACGGGACTACCCGCTGGGTGGATAAAAATACACCGGGCTAAAAGGGCTTAGTCCATTGGCAAGGTGATGGTTTTTTCTGTGTCTGTTTCGATCTTGAAGCTGGTTTCCCTGATCTTGTCGTTGAGTTCCACCCGTGCCAGATAACGTCCGGCAGGCAGATAAACCGTACCGCTGTGCCCCGGTAAGGTTTCAACCGGATGGCGTCTTTCACGGTCGGTATATTGGTAAATAAGCCAGCGTCCCGGTAGCAGGGCAGCGCGGTTACTGATGGTGGCAACCAGTGTAACCCGGCTTTTCAGGTTGGTATCCGCAGCCGTGGCAGGGGCAATAGCGCCAGTGGCACAGAATAAAATGGTGGCTAGCCCCGATGAGATGACAACTCGGGAAGAACGCATGATGTGCATACTTTCCCCTCCTGTGTGATTACTTATGGACAGGCGAATCTACTTTTCCACACCCCTTGGTGGAAATTTCCCCATAAACATCTGGTGTTTTAGGTTGCCCGCCTGATGTGTAAAAGTTAAACATATCGGGCAAGAGAAGTACAGGTTGAAATTACGAACGATTCCACGCGCCTGATTTACCGCCTGATTTGTGTAGTAACTGGATGCTTTCCATCGACATGCCTTTGTCAACAGCTTTGCACATATCGTAAATGGTCAGCAAGGTAATCTGGACGGCGGTCAGGGCTTCCATTTCCACGCCGGTTTTACCGTGTGTTTCCACTGTGGCTTGACAATGGATGCGGGGTGGATTGTCAGCGGGCTGAAGTTCGACTTCCACATGGGTCAATGCCAGCGGATGGCATAGCGGGATCAGGTCAGCGGTTTTTTTGGCAGCCATGATTCCGGCAATGCGGGCAATGCCCAGTACATCGCCTTTTTTGTGGTCGCCTTGCAGGATTTTGGCAAGCGTGCCTGCCTGCATGGTGATGTAACCGCCAGCGATGGCAATACGCTGAGTTGGTTGCTTGTTGCCAACATCAACCATATGCGCCTGACCCCGGGCATTGAAGTGGGTAAATTCACTCATGGTCGCTGCAAGGGGGCTTCGACTTGATCACGGGTAGCTTTGCCTAGCAGGGTTTCAATCAGTTGCAGGGCAAAATCCAAGGCAGTACCGGGGCCGCGCGAGGTGATGATATTGCCATCAATTTCTACAGGATTACGGGTCAGTGTGACCTTGCTGGTATCCATGCTTGCCAATGCGCCCGGATAAGCCGTGAGTTTGCGTCCGTTGATACTGCCGTTTGCCACCAGCACTTTCGGGGCGGCGCAAATGGCTGCAAGCGGTTTGTTGGCAGCAACTTGCTGGTTAATGAGCTGGTGAATGCGCGGGTCTGCATTCAGGTGGTCGGCTCCCGGCAGGCCACCCGGCAAAACAACCATGTCGAAATGCTCTGCCATGACCTCTGACAATTCACGATCTGCCAACAGCACTGTACCACGGGAACATTTCACCGGCCCACTGCACAGGCTGGCGCTTATCACTTCGACCTGCGCACGGCGTAACAGGTCGATGATGGTAACGGCTTCCAGTTCTTCGCAACCTTCCGCCAATGGGATAAGCACGCGCGGCATTACATGACCTTTTCGGTACTGGCTTCTTTAGGAGGTAGTGGGTCGGTTTTGGTGCGGTTTATGACCAAATCCATGCCCTTGAGGATGTTGAGAGCCTCAAACAACTGGTAATCTTCTTCTGCCAGAGGCTTTTTGTCCTTGTCAGCAGTTGTGTTGTCTTTGGCTTCCTTGCTGTCCTTGTCTGTTGCACCTTCTGTCGGGGAAGCTTTGCCTTCCGGTGTCTGTTCTTCAGGTGCTGCTGGAGTGGCAGTCTGTTCAGACTTCTTTTCACCATTCGGGTTATCAAGATGCTTGTTCAGATCGGCTTCGGTCAGTGGGTCAAAAGCATCGTCTTCGGCATTTTTGTCATCCTTGAGTTTCATTGGTTTGATTTCAATGTCAGGGACAATGCCTTCTGCCTGGATGGAGCGCCCGGATGGTGTGAAATAGCGGGCAGTAGTCAGTTTGACGGCTGTTTTTTCATCCAGAGGCAGAACGGTTTGTACTGAGCCTTTGCCGAAAGTTTTTTGTCCGATGATCAGGGCGCGTTTGTGGTCTTTGAGTGCACCAGCGACGATTTCGGAAGCGGAGGCAGAACCCCGGTTGACCAGTACCACGATCGGGGCATTTTCTAGCGAATCACCTTTGTTGGCGGTATATTCCATCTTGGCATCGGCAACCCGACCTTCGGTGTAGACAATTTTGCCCGACTCAAGGAAAGCGTCGGAAACACCCACTGCTGCATTCAATACACCACCAGGGTTGTTGCGCAAATCCAGTACCAGCCCACGCAGTTTGCCGTTGTTTTCCTTTTTCAGGCTTTCCAGTGCTTCCAGCATGGCTTCAGTGGTCTTGGCCTGGAAGCTGGTGATGCGGATATAACCGTAGCCCGGATCCAGCATCTTGCTCTTGACGCTTTTCACTTGGATGATGGCGCGTTTGATGCTGACCTTGAAAGGTTTGTCCTTGCCTTCGCGCACGATCATCAGGTCGATGTTGGTTCCCGGTTTGCCGCGCATGAGTTTGACGGCATCATTCAGGCTCATGCCTTTGACAGGGGTAGTATCCAGACGGATGATGAGGTCGCCAGCCTGCAAACCGGCTTGCTGTGCGGGGGTGTCGTCAATCGGGGAAATGACCTTGACGAAGCCGTCTTCCATGCCGACTTCAATGCCCAAACCGCCAAATTCGCCACTGGTACCAACTTGCAGTTCCTTGAATTCGTCTTCATCCAGATAGGCAGAGTGCGGATCAAGGCCGTTGAGCATCCCACGGATGGCGTTGGTCATCAGATCCTTGTCCTTGGCTTCTTCCACGTAACTTTCCTTGATGCGGGAATAGACCTCGGAAAATTGCTGCAACTCATCCAGCGGCGGAGAGCTTTCGACGGTTTGCTTGAAAGCGAAGACATTCAGGCTGATGCTGGTGGTAACGCCAATCAGGACGCCAGCCATAGTGCCAACCAGAACGCGGTAACGTGTATGCATATAATCTATCTCTCCGGTATTTTTCGTCTGCCTGCATCCTTGTCGACAGAGTGTGCTTGTTTCCGTGCGCATAAGCAGCCCAAGTGTATCACTGTGTGGCGAAAATGCACTTTGTTGTTGCAACAATGATTTGTTTGTCACTTATTTTCAAGTCCAGCCTGATGCAATGACCTTGCTTGGGGTTAACGACACCAGCGAGCCGGATTTTGCGGGGTTGAACCTTGCCTGATCTCGAAGTATAAACCGTCTTGGCTGCGCCCACCGGAATTGCCTACTGCGGCAATGGTTTCATTGGCTCCCACAATCGCCCCCACCTTTTTGTAGACCGCCCGGTTATAGCCATACAGGCTGACATAGCGGTTGTCATGTTCCAGAATGATCAAGTGTCCGTAGCCATCCAGCCAGCCGGAAAAGGCAACCTTGCCTTTGGCAACTGCCTTGACACTGCTGCCGCCGGGAGCCGAGATGACCACACCCCGCCAGGTTTGCTTTTCATTACGGGAAGAGCCGTAACCGTGAATGATTTTTCCCTGGATAGGCCAGGACAGTTTGCCGCGCAGGGTAGAAAAAGGTTTGTCCGGGGTGAAACTGCTCTTGACGGTTGTATCGGTGGTTTCTTCAGCACGTGGTGTGTTGGCGGTTTTGGTTGGTTCGTTTCTCTGAGAGGTGGGCGCTGGGGTTTCTGTGTCTGGTGACGCGGCTGTTTCCGTTTTGCGAGCAATGTCATCCACGATGGTTTGCAGGCTGTTTTCTTCGTCCTTTAGCTTGTTTAATTTTTTTTCCGTACTGCGGATGTCTGTCTTGATTTTGGCAAGTGTGACGGAGCGGGTGGAAAGAGTGCTTTCCATTTCCTGTTTTTGCTGTTCCAACGACTTGTTCAGGTCTTGCAGGTAGACGCGATCCTTGTCGATGGAGGCTCGCAGGGTGTCGATGGATTTGAGGGTTTTCTGCACTTTCTGGATACGCGCCACCCGGTTCTCATTCAGGTAGCCAAAGTAACGTACAGTCCGGCTGATGTCGGAAGGGTCATCCTGGCGCAATAGCAGGCGCAAGTGCGACTGGCCTCCGGTGGAATAGAGCGCCTGTAGCTGTTGTGCCAGCCCGGCTTTTTGTGATTCCAGCTCGGTTTCCAGTTTTAGTTTCTGCTGGTTGGTGTCATGCAGCTTGTTGATGGTTTCCTCGATTTTTTTTTCCGTCTGATAATGCCGACCAGAGGCTTCGCCCAGCTTTTTTTCCAGACGTGCTACTTCGGCCTGCAATTCGTCGGATTCATCTTTTTGGGAATCCAGACTGCTTGAAAGCTGGCGTATTTCGCGTTGTAGCTGTTTTTGCTTGGTGGTATCAGCCGCATGAAGCATTCCCCAAGGCAACAGCAGCAAGCAAAAGTATAGATTTGTGTAGAATTTCACCGCTTATCAGTATTCTGAGCATTTACGTGGAGCAGAGTCTACCATAAGAGTTGGGAGGTGGTGTATTGATTACAGATAAGGGCAGCATTTATGCGCTTAATTTCCCTGCGAAAACCTGTAAAAATGCAGGAAATTACCCGTGTTGGGGATGACACTGGGGGGCACACAATATATCATTGTATCCATCTATACTAATATACTGTTATCGTCCATGCGTTTGCAGGTGTTTATGTTGGAAATTTACCATGTTGGATGAGGAATATATGGGTAGCATCGCTGTTGGCGTCAATTGTGACTTTACACTTGATGATGTACTGGTCAAAGAGGAAGACATCGACCGCGCTTCACGCTCACTGAAAGCCATTTCCCACCCGTTACGCCTGAAAATTCTCTGTGTTTTGGGTGACAAGGAAGTCAGTGTGCAGGACATTGTGGATAACGTGGGCACGTCCCAAAGCAATATCTCCCAGCATTTGGCCATCTTGCGCGACAAGGGCATTTTGGCATCACGCAAGGATGCCAACCGTGTTTATTATCGTGTCGGCGATTACCGTACCTTGCGGTTGATCAGCATGATGCAGGAAGTTTTTTGCAGCACACCCCACTGAGAGATTGTTTCCCTAGTGTAAAAATTCATGGAACAGGGGTTTACGTACCCTGTTTCACTGTATATCTTTGGCTCCTGTCTTTTGGCTAAAGGGTTTAATGTGGAAGAGTATCTCGTTTTTGCCCGCAACCATCCATTGCTGATCGCAGGTTTGGTCGGTATTGTCGGCATGATCATCTGGACGGAGTTCAGCCGTCTGACCCGTAAATACAAACAGGTTAATGCTACGCAAGCTGTTCAGATCCTGAACAATGACAATGCTGTGGTGCTGGATGTGCGTGAAGAGAGCGAAGTGCGCGGCGGGAAAATCAAGGGCGCAAAGCATATCCCCTTGGCTCAGTTGAAAACCCGCATGGTCGAGCTGGATTCTGCCAAAGAAAAACCTTTGCTGGTTTACTGCCGCAGTGGCAACCGTTCTGCCCATGCTTGCAATGTCCTGACCAAAACCGGTTTCCAGGATGTCAGTAATCTGGCTGGAGGAATGATGGCATGGGAATCAGCGAACCTGCCAGTCAGCAAGCGATGAAGCATTCACCTGTACGGATGTACGCGACCCGTTTCTGCCCTTACTGCCTGCGTGCCCGCGCCTTGCTGACCAGCAAGGACATCGTGTGGGAAGAAATCAATGTTGGTATGGATGCTGACCTGTGGCAGGAAATGGAAAGCCTGAGCGGGCGTGATACGGTTCCCCAGATATTTATTGGCGACTTGCATGTCGGCGGGTATGATGACATGGCTGCACTGGAGCGTGCAGGCAAGCTGGATACCCTGCTTTTTAATCACCATACAGCCGAAGGGGCATAATTTAATGAGTGCAGAACAACAAGAACAGCAATTCATCATTCAGCGCATCTACATCAAGGATGTCTCGTTTGAAGCGCCCAACTCGCCGGGTGTATTCACCCAGGAATGGAACCCCGATACGAACCTTGACTTGAATACCTTGGTTAATCCACTGACTAACGACAACTATGAAGTGGAACTGGCGATTACCATTACCGTGAAAAGCAATGACAAAACAGCTTTTCTGGTTGAGGTCAAGCAAGGCGGCGTATTTTTCATTACCGGCTATGCCCAGGAGCAACTGAACCAGTTGCTGGCAGCGTACTGCCCCAACATCCTGTTTCCGTATGCCCGTGAAGTCATTGCCAGTCTCGTTTCAAAGGGCAGTTTTCCTGAACTGCATCTTTCCCCCATCAATTTTGATGCGCTCTACGCCCGCCGTTTGCAGGAAGAGCAACAGGCTGGTCAACCTGCGTGAGTGATAATGCCATCCAGTCCATTGCGGTCTACGGTGCCGGTTCGTGGGGAACCGCGCTGGCATTGCAATTGGCACGTAACGGGCTGGAGGTATTGTTGTGGGACATTAGTCCAGCGCACGTTGAAAACTTGCTTCAACAGCGTGAAAACAAGCATTACCTGCCGGGGATTTCCTTTCCTGACTCACTACATTGTTCCAGTGATTTGCAGGCCGTGGCTGCCTTTGCCGATTACCACCTGGTTGTTGTTCCCAGTCACGGATTCCGTGGTTTGCTGCAACAGCTAGCACCTTTGCTGACGGACAAGGATGCGGTTATCTGGGCAACCAAGGGGCTGGAACTGGATAGTGGTAAGCTGCTGCATCAGGTGCTGGAAGAGGAATTGCCCCAGTGTCAGGCGTATGCGGTGGTTTCCGGGCCGACTTTTGCTTCCGAAGTGGCGCGTAGCCTGCCAACTGCCATGACAGTGGCGGCAACCTGCCTCGCGCTGGCACAAGCTGTAGCACAAGCCTTCCATGCCACCAACTACCGGGTATACCTCAGCAATGATGTGTTAGGCGTTGAACTGGGAGGGGCCGTCAAGAATGTGCTGGCTATCGCCGCCGGTATTTCGGATGGTCTGGGTTTCGGCGCAAATGCCCGTGTTGCCATCGTGACGCGCGGTTTGGCAGAAATCATGCGGCTGGGAACCCGTTTTGGTGCGCAGCCGGAAACCCTAATGGGATTGGCAGGTGTGGGCGATCTGGTATTGACCTGTACCGACAATCAGTCCCGTAACCGTCGGTTGGGCTTGGCGTTGGGACAGGGCAAGGACATGCAAACGGCTATCGCCGAAATTGGTCAGGCAGTGGAAGGTGTCAAATCTGCCCAGTCCATTGGCAAACTGGCTGCCGCCGCTGGCGTGGAAATGCCCATCTGTGAGGCTGTTTACCGCATCCTGTATGAACAGCTTCCTCCCCGTCAAGCGGTACAGGAACTGATTTCGCGCGATTTGAAAGCAGAATTCTGATCATCCATCAGCGGGTTGTGAGCCATGCAACAGCATTCCCATCCTTATACCGTCGGCATCGTTATGGATCCGATTGCCAGCATCAATATCAAGAAAGACAGTACCTTTGCGATGATGCTGGAAGCGCAACGGCGCGGTTGCCCGTTATTCCACATCCTGCAAGGCGACCTGTTTGCCGATGACGGGGTGGTGTATGCGAAAATGAACCCAGTGACAGTCAGGGATGATCCTTCCGGCTGGTATGCTATGGGTGATGCGGTTATCAAGCCTTTGCATGAATTGCCAGTGATCCTGATGCGCAAGGATCCGCCTTTCGACATGGAATATATCTACAGCACCTACCTGCTAGAGTTGGTACAAAAACGTGGCACGCTGGTGGTCAACCGCCCGGAAAGCATTCGTGCTGCCAATGAAAAGCTGTTCACTGCCTGGTTTCCCGAATTTTGCCCGCCAACCCGCGTCACCCGCGACATGGGGCGTATCCGTGAATTCCTGTCCATGCACCAGTGTATCGTGGTCAAGCCGCTGGATGGCATGGGTGGTTCCATGATCTTTCAGGTCAGGCAAGACGATCCCAACCGCAATGTTATTCTGGAAACCATTACGGCGCAGGGGCAACGCACCGTGATGGCGCAGCGTTTCCTGCCGGAATACAAGCAGGGTGATAAACGGATTTTGCTGATTGACGGAGAGCCATTCCCGCACGCGCTGGCAAGGATTCCAGCAGAAGGCGAAGGGCGTGCCAATCTGGCGGCAGGCGGCACTGGGGTAGGCGTGGATTTGACTGCGCGTGAATTTGCCATTTGTGCGGCAATCGGCCCCGTACTGCGGGATATGGGGTTGATGTTTGTCGGGCTGGATGTGATCGGTGATTATGTGACGGAAATCAACGTCACAAGCCCCACCTGTATCCGGGAACTGGATTACATCTATTCAGCTAATATTGCCAGCCTGCTGCTGGACGCAATTGAAAACAGGCTGGCACAGGCTGCGTAAGATTACGCGGCTGCTTGCTTGATCAGTCCGTACATCTCGTCTTTCAGGTGCAGGCGGCGTAGCTTGAGGGTTTCAACAAACTCGTCCGCATGAACTTCAATACCCTGTTCAATCCGGTGCAGTTGTGCATCTACTTCGCTGTGCTCGTCATACAGTTTGGCAAAATGCCGGTCATGCATTTTCAGGTCATGGATCCGCTCTTTGTACTCAGGGAACTCGATTGCCAAATCGTGGGATTCTCCAAACATTCGTTACTCTCCGTTTGATTAATTTCAATCAGCTTACCACACTGATTAAGGGGGTGGGGTGAGTTAAGTCAAGTTCCGGTCTGTGTTAGCATCACCCTTTTGCAATCTGTCAGGAGTACACAGTGAAAGCTAGGGTCAAGTGGTTGGATAGTATGAGTTTCGTCGGTGAATCCGGCAGTGGTCATTCCGTGGTGATGGATGGCCCACCAGAGCTGGGAGGGCGCAACCTTGGTGTGCGCCCGATGGAAATGTTGCTGCTGGGGCTGGGTGGGTGTTCCTCGTTTGATGTGGTGCTGATCCTGCAAAAGTCAAAACAGCAGGTCACCGACTGTGAAGTGCAGATTGAAGCCGAGCGTGCCGACAAGGAACCCAAGGTGTTTACCCGCATCCATATGCACTTCGTCGTGAGTGGACGCAATCTAGCTACCGACAAGGTGGAGCGTGCCATCAAGTTGTCAGCCGAGAAGTATTGTTCCGCTTCCATCATGCTGGCGAAAACGGCTGAAGTGACGCATGATTTTGAAATACGTGAGGCGGTCTGAGGGACGAATTTCACTTGCAAGCAAGGGTATAGTCTTGCATAGTTCGCATCCATGCTGCCTTGGCGGGCAGGTCTTCACTTTTTTGGTATTTTTGCAAGAGGGCCACGAGAGTTGGTTGAGCGTCATCAGAAACAGATTCGTCTGCACGGGTTTAACAACCTGACAAAAACCCTGAGCTTCAATATTTATGACATCTGCTACGCACGAAGTCCGGCTCACCGTGAAGAATACCTGGCTTACATTGACGAAGAGTATAATGCTGATCGTTTGACCAATATCCTCACCAATGTGGCAGATATTATTGGTGCAAACATACTCAATGTAGCACGGCAGGACTATGACCCACAGGGAGCCAGCGTTACCATCCTGGTGTCTGAGGAGCCGGTTATCCCGGAGGAAAAGCTCTCCAACTCGGCGCGTCCTGGCCCTTACCCGGAAGATGTGGTTGCCCATCTGGACAAAAGTCACCTGACTGTTCACACCTACCCGGAAAGTCACCCTGACAACGGTATCAGTACGTTCCGTGCAGATATTGACGTTTCCACCTGTGGGCGCATTTCGCCCCTGAAAGCATTGAATTATTTAATACATAGTTTCGAGTCGGATATTGTCATCATGGACTACCGTGTACGCGGCTTCACCCGTGATGTTAAGGGTAAAAAGCACTTTATTGATCACAAGATCAACTCCATTCAGAACTTCCTGTCAGCAGAAACAAAGCGTGTGTATTCCATGATTGACGTGAATGTCTATCAGGAAAACAGCTTCCATACCAAGATGATGCTGAAAGAGTTTGATCTGGATAACTATTTGTTTGGTCTGGGAAAAAATGATTATTTTGAAAAAGACCTGACACAGATTGAAACCCAGTTGCGCAAGGAAATGAAAGAGATTTTCTATGGGCGGAACACTGGCAGCCTGTGAGCTGTTGTGCGCCTTGAGGCTTTGTTTGTTTATTTGAATTTTATAAATATTCAAATATTCTAATTTAAACGTTTTTTAAGCAATCCCCTGTTTTTGTGGTGTTTTGGAGACAGTTTAGCTTTTTTGAAACAATTGAAACATTCAATATAAGATGTTGTTTAAATATTGATTAGGGGCGTTGTTTTTTGGATGAATGGCTTGTAATGTTACTCCTGCGTCGGGAAGATGCATTTTTCCTCAAAATGGACTCCTTGAGTTTCGTATCGTAGGAAGGTCTTTGTTTATTATGAGTAGTGGTAGTGTGAAAACTTTTGCCCTTTGTTCAGTAGGGGTAGTAGCTCTGGTTTTGTCAGGTTGTTCTGCGGAAAACACCAAAACCTCTGATGCTTCCAATAGTGGCAAGTATGCTGTCCAACTGGCACATGCCAAAAGCCGTGCTGGTGTTGGTGCTGTTACCAAGTTGCCGACTAAAGGTGACGTAACATTGCTGGATCGTGTGGTGTGGAATGCGCAGAAACAGCAGGGCAAAATGTATCAATGGGGCGGCGAAAGCCCAGCAACCGGCTTCGATTGCAGTGGTTTAACCCAGTATGCCTTTGGTAAGGGCGCAGGTGTTTCTTTACCACGCACGGCGGCAGCCCAATATGATGCTTCAGTCAAAATTCCCAAGGCATCTGCCGACAAAGGTGATTTGGTATTTTTTAATACCCGTGGTCGCCGTATCGGGCATGTAGGCATTTATTTGGGCGACAACAAGTTTGTCCATGCCCCGCGCACTGGTAAGGCAATTACTACTGATAAGCTGGAAGGCTATTGGGGTGAGCGTCTGGTGGGGTTCGGGCGTATTCCAGGTGCATGTAAACCTGCATTATCCTGATGTGTAGACCTCAAAAAAGCCGCATTTGCGGCTTTTTGTGTTTTAGGTGAGTGTAGTATCAGGGTAAGCTGTTGAGCCAAGTGGCGACTACAGCCGTTAGCTCTTCCCCCTTTTCCTTGAAGTAATGGTCGGCCTCCGGTAATACCATTTGCTTGGAGTGTGGGTTGCCAGCCTTTTGCATGAGGCTTTGGCGTTCTCCTGCGGTTTTGATGACTTGCGGATATTCCTTTTCCCCATACAAATCCAGTACAGGTACTTTCATCTTGTCCAGCGGAAATGTTTGCACCATATCCTGGTTGTAGTCTGTTGCTCCCATTCCCATGCCTATGTAAGCGGCAATCGCACCGTCACCCTTGCTGACAACCCAGTTCATCGCCATGTGAGCACCGCAGCTATGTGCAGCCAGTACGATGGTGTTGATGCCTTTTTGTTTGAGGAAGGCGATGCCTGCGTCAATCCTCCGGTCGGCATTGGCAAATAGCGGGACGTAAGCATAATACGTGGCTTCTTTTTCCAGTACCGGCATTTGTAGGGATAAGGTAGTCCAGCCCTTGGCTGCCAACCCTACCCGGAGTGGATGGGCAACGTCTTCCCAGTCCGGGTGGTAGCCGCGCCCGTGCAGGATGATGACCGCGCCACGTGCCTGCTCTGCTGGAGTGAGAATGCCCATGAAATCCTGTTTGCCGTCATTTAGTGTAACGACTTCTCCATCCAGAATACTGTCGCGGATTTCACTCGCCATACGCTGTTCGCGGGCGTAGTCGGGAATAGCGTTGGCGTCCGGGGCTGGCTTGTTTGAGGTGGGTGTTACATCAAATTTTTTTTTTCCTCCGGTGTCACTTGTCCACCGGGGGCGGGTACTGCATCTGTGGCAGGGGGAGTGGGCGGTTGGGCTGCTGGTGCGAGGTTGCTGGTATCAGGTGGTGTTACGGCTGTTGGTGCTGCCGGTACAGGAGCTGCTTCTTGGGGGGCTGCTGGAGCCGGGGTTAGGGCACTTGCCTGTGGTGCACTGGGGGCTAGCGCAGGAGCGACTTCCGCTGTGGCAGGTGCTGTTGGTACTGTTTCTTGCGCGACAGGAGCTGTGGGTACGGGGGCTGCTACTGCCGGAGTGGTAACGTCAACAGGTGGGCGCATGATCATCAGCGCCAACACGGCAACTGAGGCGAGTGTGTAGGCAGGCGCGGCAAGTTTCATTATTTCTCTCCTGAATTTCGGTGTTCGTTTAAATCGAATGAAACATTCAAAATATACAATTGGAACTGGGCAAGTCCTTTGCTTAGAGTACAATGCACCAAATAGTTTAATCAACCACACAAACCGAGGAGTCCATCATGGAACTGAAGGGAAGTAAAACCGAAGGCAACCTGAAAGCCGCATTCGCAGGCGAATCCCAAGCCAACCGCCGCTACCTGTACTTCGCAGCTAAAGCTGACGTGGAAGGTTACAACGATGTTGCCACTGTTTTTCGCTCCACCGCCGAAGGTGAAACCGGGCACGCACACGGTCATCTGGAGTATCTGGAAGCGTCCGGCGACCCCGCAACTGGTCTGCCTATCGGTGCGACTGCCGATAACCTGAAAGCGGCCATCGCGGGCGAAACCCACGAATACACCGACATGTACCCTGGCATGGCCAAAGAAGCGCGTGACGAAGGCTTCGACGAAATTGCCGACTGGTTTGAAACCCTGGCCAAGGCTGAGCGTTCCCACGCCAACCGTTTCCAGAAGGCACTGGATAATCTGGACGCATAACCAAAATACCCCTCACCCCAACCCCTCTCCCTCAAGGGGAGAGGGGCTAAGAGAAGCTCTTTTCTTGTTCCCCCTCGCCCCTTGAGGGAGAGGGGGTTAGGGGGTGAGGGGTTTCTTACGGAGAACAACAACATGGCAACCCCGAAACGCGAAGGCAGCCTTGAAGCCCCTACCCGTCACGCGCTGGACTGGAAAAACCCCGAATTCTACAACGAAGAAGCTGTCCTGAAAGAAATGGAGCGCGTCTTCGATCTGTGCCACGGTTGCCGCCGTTGCGTCAGCCTGTGCAATTCCTTCCCCACCCTGTTCGATCTGGTTGATAATTCCGAAAGCATGGAAGTGGATGGGGTCAAGAAAGATGATTACTGGCAGGTCGTCGATCATTGTTACCTGTGCGACCTGTGCTACATGACCAAATGCCCGTATACCCCGCCACATGAGTGGAATATCGACTTCCCACACCTGATGCTGCGTGCCAAAGCCGCCAAGTTCAAGCAGGGCAAGACCAAGTTCCGTGACAAGGTGCTGAGTTCCACCGATATGGTCGGCAAGCTGGCTGGCATCCCGGTGGTGGTGGATTTGGTCAACAAGGTCAACCAGCATCCGGCGTTTCGGGCGCAACTGGACAAGGTGTTGGGTGTGCATCCGAATGCCAAAATCCCGTCTTACCACAGCGACAAGGGGCGTGATCGGGTTGCCCGTCACAAGGTGCTGGATGCGTCCAAAGCGGTGGCAGCGGGGCGTACCACCGGCAAGGTGGCGATTTTTGCCACCTGTTACGGCAATTACAACGAGCCGCACATTGTCGAAGACCTGCGCAAGGTGTTCGAGCACAACGGTATTCCGGTCACGCTGCTGGACAAGGAGCAGTGCTGCGGGATGCCCAAGCTGGAACTGGGCGATCTGGAAGCGGTGGCGGCAGCCAAGGCAGTCAATATCCCGGCGATGATGACACTGATCAACGACGGCTGGGATATTGTCGGGCCAGTGCCTTCCTGCGTGCTGATGTTCAAGCAGGAATTGCCGCTGATGTTCCCGGACGATGCCGAGGTGCAGACAGTACGTGGGCGTATTTTCGACCCGTTCGAGTACCTGATGCTGCGCCACAAGGAAGGCAAGCTCAATACCAGCTTCAAGCAATCTTTGGGCAAGGTGGCTTACCACACCTCCTGCCACCTGCGGGTACAGAACATCGGCTACAAGACCCGCGAACTGCTGGAACTGATTCCTGATACCAAACTGGAGTTGCTGGAACGCTGTTCCGGGCATGACGGAACGTATGCGGTGAAAAGCGAATTCCACGAGGTGTCGATGAAAATCTGCCGCCCGATTGTCAGCAAGGTCAAACAGGGCAAGCCGGATTATTACGGCAGCGATTGCCCGATGGCGGGGCATCAGATTGAGAACGGGTTGGGTGATGAGACCAAGGAGCCAACCCATCCGTTGACGATGTTGCGGATTGCTTACGGGTTGTAACCCCCCCATCCCCGACCCTTCCCCCGCAAGGGGTGAAGGGAGGAAGAAATTTGGAGGATTATCATGGATAAATTGACACGTGCGGATTTGATGGGGCTGGAACAGTATGCGGTCAACCGCAAGGCGTTCCGCGAGCAGGTGATGGCGCACAAGGCCAATCGCAAAGTGCATATTGGCCCGAATGCTACCCTGTATTTTGAAGACCGTCTGACCATGCAGTACCAGATTCAGGAAATGCTGCGTATCGAGAAGATTTTCGAGCCGGATGGTATTCAGGATGAGCTGAATGCTTATAACCCGCTGATCCCGGATGGTTCCAACTGGAAGGCGACTTTCATGGTGGAATTCCCGGATGTCGAAGAACGCAAGCAGTGGTTGTCGAAACTGATCGGCATTGAGCGCAACACCTGGGTACAGGTGGCGGGTTGCGACAAGGTGTACCCGGTTGCCAATGAAGATCTGGAGCGGGAGACCGAGGAGAAAACGTCAGCGGTGCATTTCTTGCGCTTTGAGTTGCTGCCTGTGATGGTGGCGGCAGTGACGGAAGGGGCGGCAATCCAGATGGGGATTACGCACCCAAACTATGCGTATGAGGTAACGCTGGTAGAGGCCAGTCGTGCGGCGTTGGTGGCAGATTTGGCTTGAGTTTGGTGCTGAACTGATTTTCCTGCGGCGTGGTTCCGGTACAATAGCGCCTGACTTTGCCTGAATTTGAACGGAGAGCAATGATGAAGCGTTTCATGTTTACCGCTACCCTCGCCTTGTTGTTTGCCATGAGTGCTGCCAGCGCCCATGATGATAAACACGAACATAAACACGAGCCTAAAGAAGCAGGGGATACAGCGGCACAACCAGCGGGGCAGGCTGAAGCCCATGAGCAACACGCGGCGCATGAGCATGGTGTTGCCAGACTTGGTATTGCTGTGGGGACAGAAGGTCTGGAAATTTCGCTGGATTCGCCTGCCGCCAATCTGGCAGGTTTTGAACATGTTCCCAACACTGACGCTGATAAGCAGAAAGTGAAGGATATGGTGGAAAAGCTCCAAGCCGGGGATGAGCTGTTTACCCTGAATGCGGAAGCCGGGTGCGAACTGAAAGACACCGAAGTGCTATCCGCACTGCATGGTGACGAGATGCAGACACCCGCTACCGCCGAAGCGGGCGAACACAGTGATATAAATGTTACCTGGTCTTATGCCTGCACCAAACCTGCCGAATTGACAGAGGTGGCTGTCAGGCTGTTTAGTGCTTTCCCCGAAGGTTTCCAGAAAATCAGTGCTGAGTGGGTGACGGATAAAGGTGCATCCGCGCAGGAACTGGATAAGGACGACACTCTCAAGCTCCATTGATGGATGTTATTGCACTCAGTAATTTGCACTACCGTTGGGCTGGACAAAGCCGCGATACCCTTGCGCTTGCGGAATTGCGGGTGCGCAAGGGGGAGCACCTGTTTATCCGTGGAGCCAGCGGTAGTGGAAAGACCACCCTGCTGAACCTGTTGGCAGGTATTCTCACTCCAGCCAGTGGCAGTCTGACCATTCTGGGGCAGGGGTTGCAGGCAATGGGCAGTGCTGCCCGCGACCGTTTCCGTGCGGATCACATGGGAGTGATTTTTCAGCAGTTTAATCTGTTGCCGTATTTGTCGGTGTTGGAAAACGTACAATTACCTTGCGAATTTTCAGCACGACGCAAGCAACGGGCGGGTAAAGTGCAGGCTAGCGCACGGCGTTTGCTGGATCATCTGGGGCTGGCTACCAGCTTGCAACAACGTGCCGTTACCGGGTTGAGTGTGGGGCAACAGCAGCGGGTAGCTGTGGCGCGTGCCTTGATTGGCAGCCCGGAAATCCTTATCGCTGATGAGCCGACTTCCGCGCTGGATACCGATACCCGTGATGGTTTCCTTCAGTTGCTGTTTCAGGAAGCGGAAGCACAGGGCAGCACCATTGTGTTTGTCAGCCATGACCCGCATATTGCCGGTCATTTTCCGCGTGTGGTGGATTTGGGCGAGTTAAATCAAGCATGATCCTGTTTAAACTCACCCTGCACAGCTTGTGGAACCGCCGCGCCAGCCTGCTGCTTACTCTGTTTTCCATCGCCATCAGTGTGGCGCTGCTGCTGGGGGTTGAATACATTCGCAAGGAAGCGAAAAGCAGTTTCCTCAACACGATTTCCGGTACGGATCTGGTTGTGGGCGCACGTAGCGGCCCGGTGCAGTTGCTGTTGTACAGCGTGTTCCGCATCGGTAATGCCACTAACAACATCAGTTGGCAGTCGTATCAGGATATTGCCGCTAATCCATTGGTGGAGTGGACAATTCCCATCAGTCTGGGTGATTCACATCAGGGTTATCGGGTGCTGGGTACGAATCAGGATTATTTTCGCCATTACCGCTACGCTGACAAGCGCTTGCTAGCGTTTGCGGAAGGCAAGCCGTTTGCAGGTGTGTTCGATGCCGTGCTGGGGGCGGAAGTGGCACGGAAACTGGGTTACAGGCTGGGTGACAACATTGTGATTGCGCACGGCGCAGCAGCGACCTCGTTCACTTTACATGATGACAAGCCATTCACGGTGACAGGTATTCTTGCGCCGACGGGTACACCGCTTGACCGTACCGTGCATGTGTCGCTGGAGGGGATTGAAGCCATCCACATCGACTGGGTGAACGGGGCAAAAGTCTCTGGCTATCAGGTCAGCGCCGACGAGGCATTACAGAAAAATCTGCAACCCAAAGTGATTACCGCTTTCATGGTGGGGCTGAAAAACCGTGCAGCGGCATTTCGGGTACAGCGTGACATCAACGATTACAAGCGCGAACCTTTGCTGGCGACTGTCCCTGGTGTGGCATTGGCGGATTTGTGGCAAGCCTTGGGAATGTTTGAAACGGTGTTGCGTATCATCAGTGGCCTGGTGGTGGTGGCAGGTTTATTGGGAATGCTGACCACGCTGCTGTCGACCTTGAATGAACGGCGGCGCGAAATGGCAATCCTGCGGGCGGTGGGGGCGTATCCGCGCCATGTGTTTCTGCTGTTCGTGCTGGAAGCAGGCGTGCTGGCAGTGCTGGGTTGCTTGCTCGGGGCAATGTTGGTCATGGTCGGGTTAGTGGCTGCCCGCCCGTGGGTCATGGCGGAATACGGGTTGTATCTAAGTACGTGGCTGCCGGATAGTGGTGATGCGCTGTTGCTGGCAGCGGTGGCAGGATTGGCGTTGCTGTTTAGTCTGATTCCGGGAGCGATTGCGTACCGGCGTTCGTTGCAGGATGGTTTGACCGTCAGGGTGTGACCAACCAGGGACTGGCTGGTCAGCCCATTGCAGTCGACCCTAGTCCGACAGCCCCAGATTGCGCCAGATACTCATGGTTGGCTCAACCCGGTTCATGGTGTAGAAATGCAGCCCCGGTGCACCGGTTTCCAGCAAGTTTTCACACAGCAGGCTGATGAATTCCTCACCGAATTTCGTGATGGCATCCATATCATCTGCATAGGTTTCCAGTTGCTTGCGCAGCCAGCGCGGGATTTCCGCCCCACACATATTTGAAAAGCGTGCCAGTTGTGAATAATTGGTGATCGGCATAATGCCGGGGACGATGGGGATTTCCACACCTTTTTTCACGCATTCATCCACAAAATGCCAATAGGCATCGGCATTGAAGAAGTATTGCGTAATCGCACTGTTCGCCCCTGCATTCACCTTACGCACAAAGTTGTCGATGTCGACTTTGAGGTTAGGGGCTTGCGGGTGCATTTCTGGGTAAGCAGCAACTTCGATGTTGAAATGGTCGCCAGTTTCCTTACGGATAAAGGCTACCAATTCATTGGCATAGCGGAATTCGCCGAGATCACGCGAACCAGAAGGCAAGTCGCCGCGTAACGCCACAATGTGCTTGATGCCGTTGTTGCGGTAAGTATCCAGAATTTCGCGGATTTGTTCGGCAGATGAGCCTACGCACGACAAATGCGGTGCAGCTTCAATGCCGGAATCGCGCTGGATTTCCAATACCGTGTTGAGCGTGTTGGCTTGTGTCGAGCCGCCAGCACCATACGTGACGGAAAAGAAGCGCGGCTTCAGTTCTGCCAGTTGGCTGCGTACTGCCCGCAGGTTTTCCGCACCCTTGTCGGTCTTGGGTGGGAAAAACTCGAAGCTGAAAATCAGATCATCGTGCTGATGATCGTGTTGATGTTCGTCAGTCATAACTTTCCTCTTGTTCCCCCTCGCCCCTTGAGGGCTAGGGGGCTAGGGGGTGAGGGGGTGAGGGGTTCTTACACCTTAATAGCGATAATGATCAGCCTTGTAAGGTCCTTCCACCGCTACGTCGATGTACTTCGCCTGATACTCGGTCAACTGGGTCAGTTGTGCATTCAGTTTCTTCAACTGCAAGCGGGCAACTTTTTCGTCCAGATGCTTGGGTAGGGTGTACACGCCAATCGGGTATTTGCCGGAATCGCGCTCAGTCCACAACTCGATTTGCGCGATGGTCTGGTTGGCAAATGAGGAAGACATGACGTAAGACGGATGCCCAGTCGCACAGCCCAGGTTCACCAAACGGCCTTTTGCCAACAGCGTGATGCGCTTGCCATCAGGGAAGATCACGTGGTCAACTTGTGGCTTGACTTCATCCCACTCGTACTGTTCCAGCGAGGCAACGTCGATTTCGTTGTCGAAGTGACCGATATTGCAGACGATGGCTTCGTTTTTCATCGCCTTCATGTGGTCATGGTTGATGACGTGGAAGTTGCCGGTGGCGGTGACGAAAATGTCAGCCTTGTCAGCCGCGTATTCCATCGTGACCACGCGGTAGCCTTCCATTGCCGCTTGCAGGGCGCAGATCGGGTCAATTTCTGTGACCCAGACTTGCGCAGACAGGGCACGCAGGGCTTGGGCAGAACCTTTGCCTACGTCGCCGTAACCAGCAACTACCGCCACTTTACCTGCAACCATCACGTCGGTCGCACGTTTGATGCCATCCACCAATGATTCGCGGCAGCCGTACAGGTTGTCGAACTTGGATTTGGTGACGGAATCGTTGACGTTGATGGCCGGGAATTTCAGCTCGCCACGCGCGTGCATCTGATACAGGCGGTGAACCCCTGTAGTAGTTTCTTCGGTCACGCCACGGATTTCAGCCAGACGAGTGCTGTACCAGTTCGGGGAAGTTTCCAGACGCTTGCGGATGGCTGCGTACAAATAGGTTTCTTCTTCCGAGGTTGGGCTAGCCACCAGGCTGGCATCTTTCTCAGCGCGTGCGCCCAAATGCAACAACAGGGTAGCATCACCACCGTCGTCGAGGATCATGTTGGCTTGTTCGCCATTCGGCCACTCGAAGATTTTGTGGGTGTAATCCCAGTATTCTTCCAGTGATTCACCTTTGTAGGCGAAAACCGGAATGCCAGCCGCAGCCATTGCTGCTGCTGCGTGGTCTTGGGTGGAGAAAATGTTGCAGGAAGCCCAGCGCAATTCAGCACCCAGCGCACGCAAGGTTTCCATCAGCACCGCTGTCTGGATGGTCATGTGCAAAGAGCCGGTAATGCGAGCGCCTTTCAGCGGTTGGCTGGCAGCAAATTCTTCGCGGATCATCATCAAACCGGGCATTTCGGTTTCAGCGATGTTGATTTCCTTGCGGCCCCAGGCAGCCAAACCCATATCAGCGACGATATAGTCGTTAAACGTTGTCATAAATATTGCATCCTTTGTTTGTACCCCTCACCCCAACCCCTCTCCCTCAAGGGGAGAGGGGCAAAGAGGTAGTATATTCTCTTGTTCCCCCTCGCCCCTTGAGGGAGAGGGGGCTAGGGGGTGAGGGGTTCTTAAAAATTACAGGCCAGCAGCAGCACGCAGTGCGTCAGCGCGGTCAGTGCGTTCCCAAGGCAGGTCAAGGTCGTCACGACCGAAGTGACCATAAGCTGCCGTACCACGGTAAATCGGGCGCAGCAGATCCAGCATTTTGGTGATGCCATACGGACGCAGGTCGAAGTGTTCGCGTACCAGATTTTCGATCAGGGTTTCATCGACCTTGTTGGTGCCGAAGGTTTCAACCGTGATGGACGTGGGTTGCGCAACACCGATAGCGTAGGAGACCTGAATTTCGCAACGCTCTGCCAAGCCCGCCGCGACGATGTTTTTCGCCACGTAACGGCCTGCATACGCCGCAGAGCGGTCAACTTTGGACGGGTCTTTGCCGGAGAATGCGCCGCCGCCGTGACGTGCCATGCCGCCGTAAGTGTCGACGATGATTTTACGTCCGGTCAGGCCGCAGTCGCCCACAGGGCCGCCGATTACGAAGTTGCCGGTGGGGTTGATATGGAATTTGGTGTCTTTGTGCAGCCATTCGGTTGGCAGGACAGGGAAAATGACGTGTTCCATCACACCCATGCGCAGGTCATCCAGGCTGATGTCTGGGCTGTGTTGGGTGGAAAGCACTACGGCGTCGATGGCAACGATTTTGCCGCCTTCGTAACGCACAGTGACTTGGGATTTGGCATCCGGGCGCAGCCAAGGCAGTGTGCCGTTTTTGCGCATATCCGCTTGTTGCTTCACCAGTCGGTGTGCATAGGTCAGTGCGGCAGGCATCAGCACGTCAGTTTCATTGCTGGCGTAACCAAACATCAAGCCTTGGTCGCCCGCGCCTTGGTCTTCTGGCTTGGCACGGTCAACGCCCATCGCGATGTCAGGGGATTGCTTGCCGAGTGCATTGATCACGGCGCAAGTGTGGCCGTCGAAACCGATTTCGGAATTGTTGTAGCCGATGTCATTGACCACACCACGCACGATGCCTTCGTAGTCGATTTCCGCAGTGGTAGTGATTTCGCCTGCCAATACGACCATGCCGGTCTTGGTCAGGGTTTCGCACGCAACACGGGCGTAAGGGTCTTTGGCGATGATCGCATCCAAAACGGCGTCGGAAATTTGATCCGCCATTTTGTCTGGGTGGCCTTCAGAAACGGACTCGGAAGTAAACAGGTAACTTCTCTCAGTCATTACATCTTCTCCTTAAAATTAACAATGACTGAGCGCCGTTATCTCTTTAAAAGCACAGACCGAGCCTGGCAAGGTGTGTTTTTTACCTTGTTGCAACGCTCCTCGGACTGGAATGCGCAATAATAGCTTAAACATTCGGTGCTTGCAGCCCCATCAAGCGTTGGAAATCCCTCAAATTTCCCATTATTGATGCCTGATCTATCTAACTAGGGAGAGTTGCCCCTGCCTGGGAAGTCCGACACAATACAAGAGCTTTAATCTGCCTGAATAATTATTATACACCGGGCACTGCTGTTCCGCTTGGGTCGCGCTGGTGGGCAGTAGTTAATGACAAGGCAATGCAGGAATCCCATGCTGAAACTGCACCGTGTCATCGCGTAGTCAGCATCGGAATCTTGCATTCGCCACTTTTCATACCATGCCGCTTGCATGGTTGAGCATACTATTTGAAAACTACAGGAGAGCCGTCAATGACTACACGCCGCGAGTTGGCTAACGCAATCCGCGTACTGGCGATGGATGCCGTACAGAAAGCAAATTCCGGGCATCCGGGCGCACCGATGGGCATGGCAGACATTGCCGAAGTCCTCTACAACGATTACATGAGCCACAACCCGCAGAATCCACAGTGGGCTAACCGTGACCGTTTCGTCATGTCCAACGGGCATGGTTCCATGCTGCCGTACTCTGTGCTGCACCTGACCGGCTATGACCTGTCGATGGACGACCTGAAAGCCTTCCGTCAACTGCATTCCAAAACACCAGGCCACCCTGAGTACGGTTATGCACCGGGTATTGAAACCACTACTGGCCCACTCGGTCAAGGTATTACCAATGCTGTCGGTATGGCGTTGGCTGAAAAAATTCTTGCTGCGCAATTCAACAAAGACGGGCACGCTATCGTTGACCATTACACCTACGTATTCTTGGGTGACGGCTGCCTGATGGAAGGTATCTCCCACGAGGCGTGCTCTTTTGCTGGTACGATGGGTTTGGGCAAACTGATTTGCTTCTACGACGACAACAACATTTCCATTGACGGCGAAGTCGATGGCTGGTTCACCGACAACACCCCGCAGCGTTTCGAGTCTTACGGCTGGCACGTTGTACCGGGCGTTGACGGTCACGATGCAGACGCGATCAAAAAGGCGGTTGAAGCAGCCAAAGCAGAAACCGGCAAGCCTTCCATGATCTGCTGCAAAACCACTATCGGTTTCGGTTCACCGAACAAAGCAGGTTCACACGATTGCCACGGCGCACCACTGGGTGATGCTGAAATTGCCTTGACCCGTGCGCAACTGGGCTGGACGGCTGGCCCATTCGAGATTCCTGCCAATATTTATGCGGGTTGGGATGCCAAAGCCAAAGGTGCAGCGGCTGAAGAGGCATGGAATGGCAAGTTCGCAGCTTACGCAGCAGCTTACCCCGCAGAAGCGGCTGAATTCAAACGCCGTATGGCTGGCGAATTGCCTGCCAACTGGGCGGAAGCATCGGCGGCAGCTATCGCGGCGATTGATGCGAAGGCAGAGTCTCCGGCTACCCGTGTGGCTTCCAAAAATGCACTGGATGCGTTTGCACCGTTGCTGCCTGAGTTCCTCGGTGGCTCGGCTGACTTGACACCTTCCAACAATACCTTCAACAAGATGAGCAAGCACATCAGTGCGGGTCATGGTAAAGCGCAAGATTTCAGCGGCAACTACCTGTCATACGGTGTACGCGAATTCGGCATGAGCGCGATCATGAACGGCATGGCGCTGCATGGTGGCTTACTGCCTTATGGCGCAACTTTCCTGATGTTCTCCGAATACGCACGTAACGCCCTGCGTATGGCTGCACTGATGAAAATTCAGAGCATCTTCGTTTACACCCATGACTCCATCGGTTTGGGCGAAGATGGCCCTACCCATCAGCCAGTTGAGCAAATTCCAACGCTGCGTATGATCCCGCGTATGTCAGTCTGGCGTGCCTGTGACGCAGTAGAAACTGCCGTTTCCTGGAAACATGCGATTGAATACAAAGGCCCTAGCTGCCTGATCTTCTCGCGCCAAAACCTGAAACATCAGGTACGGACTGAGGAGCAAATTGCCAACATCGCCAAAGGCGGTTATGTGTTGAAAGACACCGACGGCACGCCGGACGTGATCGTGATTGCCACCGGTTCTGAAGTCGAATTGGCGATGGAAGCGGCGGCGAAATCTGACAAGAAAGTGCGCGTGGTTTCCATGCCTTCTTGCGATGTATTTGATGCACAAGACGCAGCGTATAAAGAGTCTGTATTGCCTGCTGCTGTTACCGCTCGCGTTGCGGTTGAAGCTGCCGTTGCGGATGGCTGGTACAAATACGTCGGCTTGAATGGTAAAGTCATTGGCATGAGCACCTTTGGTGAATCTGCTCCGGCAGGCCAGTTGTTCAAGCAGTTTGGCTTCACCGCCGACAATGTTTTGAGCGCTATTAATAGCGTGGCGTAAGCACTACTATTGCACCTGCGGCGGCTTTTCTGAGGAGGGGAGCCGCCAACTTTTTTATCTGGTTAATTTTCGAGGAGTTCTTCATGACAATTAAAGTTGGCATCAATGGTTTTGGTCGTATCGGTCGTATGGCTTTCCGTGCTATCGCAAAAGATTTCCCTGGTATCGAAGTCGTCGGTATTAATGACCTGCTCGCACCTGATTATCTGGCATACATGCTGAAGTACGACTCCGTACACGGTCGTTTCAACGGTGACGTTGTTGTTGAAGGCAGCAACTTGGTCGTCAATGGCAAGACTGTACGCCTGACTGCTGAACGTGACCCTGCCAACCTGAAGTGGAGCGACATCGGCGTAGACATCGTGCTGGAATGTACCGGTTTCTTCCTCGACGACGCTGGCTGCCAAAAGCACATCGAAGCGGGCGCGAAGAAAGTGGTTATGTCTGCACCTTCCAAAGACAGCACCCCAATGTTCGTTTACGGCGTCAACCACACCACTTACGCAGGTCAGGCAATCATTTCTGCGGCTTCCTGCACCACTAACTGCTTGGCTCCAGTAGCAAAAGTATTGAATGACAAGTGGGGCATCAAGCGTGGTCTGATGACTACCGTACACGCGGCAACCGCTACCCAGAAAACTGTTGACGGCCCTTCCATGAAAGACTGGCGTGGTGGTCGTGGTATTTTGGAAAATATCATCCCGTCTTCCACTGGCGCTGCCAAAGCAGTGGGCGTGGTACTGCCAGAGCTGAAAGGCAAGCTGACCGGTATGGCGTTCCGCGTGCCAACGTCTGATGTTTCCGTGGTTGACCTGACCGTTGAGCTGAACAATGCTGCGACTTACGCGGAAATTTGTGCAGCGATGAAAGAAGCATCCACCAACGGTGACATCAGCAAGACGCTGGGCTACACCGATGAGAAAGTGGTTTCCACTGACTTCCGTGGCGTTGGCTACTCTTCCATTTTCGATGCCGAAGCTGGTATCGCGCTGGATGGTACTTTCGTGAAAGTGGTTGCATGGTACGACAACGAGTACGGCTACACTGCGAACATGCTGCGCTTTGTTGAGTACGTAGCGGCGAACTAAGAGAAGAACCCCTCACCCCAACCCCTCTCCCTCAAGGGGAGAGGGGCTAAGAGTTGAGGGGTTATCCTTCTTTCCCCCCCTCTCCCCTTGAGGGAGAGGGGCTAGGGGTGAGGGGTTTCCCCAGATCTGTCAAATAAATCACCCGCGCTTTATTTGACTGATTTGAAATTCCAAAGGAGCTGCATCACATGGCTTTCATCAAAATGACCGATCTGGATCTGAAGGGTAAACGTGTCCTGATCCGTGCCGACCTCAACGTACCTGTCAAAGAAGGCAAAGTCACCTCTGACGCCCGCATCACTGCATCAATGGCAACCATCAAGTTTGCGATGGATGCAGGTGCAAAAGTCATGGTCACTTCCCATTTGGGTCGTCCGACCGAAGGCGAGTGGTCTGAAGCGGTTTCCCTGAAACCCGTTGCTGACAATATTGCGGCTCGTTTGGGTTCAGAAGTGCGCCTGATCAAGGATTGGGTTGACGGTGGTTTTGATGTGGCTGAAGGCGAACTGGTGGTGCTGGAAAACTGCCGCGTCAACAAGGGCGAAAAGAAAAACGTCGAAGAAACCGCCAAGAAATACGCAGCCCTGTGTGACGTATTCGTGATGGATGCGTTTGGTACTGCGCACCGTGCGGAAGCCTCCACTTACGGTGTAGGCATGTTCGCCCCGGTGGCGGCTGCGGGTATCCTGCTGAGCGAAGAACTCGACGCACTGGAAAAGGCCCTGGCAAACCCAGCCCGCCCGATGGTGGCTATTGTGGGTGGTTCCAAAGTTTCCACCAAGCTGACCGTATTGGAAGCCTTGTCTGAAAAATGTGAGCAGTTGGTGGTCGGTGGTGGTATTGCCAACACCTTCCTGAAAGCGACCGGTCATAACGTCGGCAAGTCCCTGTGCGAAGATGACCTGGTACCTACTGCGCAAAAAATGATTGAAAAGATGAGCGCTCGCGGCGCAATCATCCCTATCGCCGTTGACGTGGTGTGTGGCAAGAACTTTGCCGCAGATGAACCAGCCGTGCTGAAAGATGCCAAAGACGTGGCTGACGACGACATGATTTTCGACATCGGCCCGAAATCCGCACAGGAACTGGTCGACATCATCATGCAGGCTGGTACTGTCGTTTGGAACGGCCCGGTCGGTGTATTCGAGTTCGACCAGTTTGGCGAAGGCACCAAAGCCATTTCCATGGCAATGGCAGAAACCAAGGCGTTCACATTGGCAGGCGGCGGCGATACCATCGCAGCGATCCAGAAGTACGACATTTATGACAAAATTTCCTACATCTCTACCGCTGGTGGTGCTTTCCTCGAATACCTCGAAGGTAAAGTGCTTCCGGCAGTTGATATGCTGGAAAAACGCGCTCAAGGTTGATAAGTCCTCCATAGGGGTGATACATTTTTCACCCCTACAAATAAACACAAATAACATAAAACAAGCATAAACTAAGCACTTTCCAGCACACAGTTATAGGTATTCCATTGAGAAGGACAAAAATTGTAGCAACACTGGGGCCAGCTACAAGCACGCCAGAGGCCATAGAAGCCATTATCAAGGCAGGCGTTGACGTAGTACGGCTGAATTTTTCGCATGGTTCGCACGCAGAACATGCTGCCCGTGCTGAATTGGTACGCGAACTGGCGCAAAAAGCCGGGCGGGTCATCGGTATTTTGGGTGACTTGCAAGGGCCGAAGTTACGCATTGCCCGCTTCAAGGATGGCAAAATTACCCTCAAGCCGGGTGACGACTTTATCCTCGATGCGGATCTCGCCAGTGATGCCGGGACACAAGAACGTGTCGGGCTGGGTTATAAAGAGCTGGTTCACGATGTCAAAGCCGGGGACGAACTCTGGCTGGATGACGGGCGCATCGTCCTGGAAATCCGCGAAGTTCGTGGGCAGGAAATCCATACCCGAGCCATCAACGGTGGCATCCTGTCCAACAACAAAGGCTTGAACCGGCGCGGCGGTGGCTTGAGTGCTGCTGCCTTGACGGATAAAGACAAGGAAGACATCACTGCTGCTGCCAGTATCGGGGTGGATTTTCTGGCAGTGTCATTTCCGCGCACGGCAGACGACATTAACGAAGCACGGCGTTTGGCGGTCGAAGCCGGTTGCAATGCCGCCATTGTCGCCAAGATGGAACGGGCAGAAACGATGGAGGCAACGATCCGTGATGACATCATCCTGGCTTCCGATGTGATCATGATTGCGCGGGGCGATCTGGGTGTGGAAATCGGTGATGCCAAGTTGCCGGAAGCACAGAAATGCCTGATCAGTCGCGCTCGCACCTTGAACCGTGCGGTGATTACCGCCACGCAGATGATGGAAACCATGACAGAAAACCCGATTCCCACACGGGCAGAGGTTTTCGATGTGGCGAATGCCGTTATTGACGGCACGGATGCGGTGATGCTGTCCGGCGAGACCGCTACCGGCAAACACCCGGCACTGGTGGTTCAAACCATGGCAGCCATCTGCAAGGAAGCGGAAAATTCCAAGGAAACCCGTCGTTCGCGGCATCGCATGGAAGACCGTTTCGAGCGCATTGATGAAGGCATCGCCATGGCAACCATGTACACTGCCAACCACATGGGGGTGCGGGCGATTGCTACCCTGACTGAATCCGGGGCAACACCTTTGTGGATGTCGCGGATTCGTTCCGGCATCCCGATTTATGCGCTGACTTCCAATGATGTCGCCGCCCGCCGGGTCAACATGTATCGGGGCGTTTACCCGGTAAAATTGCATGAGCCGTTGAAAGACCCCAAAATAGCCAACCGCCAGGCAGTAGAACTGATGATGGAAGCAGGTATTGTCGAAGACGGCGATCTGGTCATCATCACCAAAGGGGATTTGATGGGCGCGAAGGGCGGCACTAACCAGATGAAAATCCTGCGTGTCGGCGAGCACCAGAACGGCTAAAACACAAACACGTTAACAGTTTAACCAACATTTCGAGGAGAACAACATGGCTTTGATTTCATTACGCCAATTGCTGGATCACGCGGCTGAAAACGGCTACGGGATGCCAGCATTCAACGTCAACAACATGGAGCAAATCCACGCCATCATGCAGGCAGCAGATGCGTGCAACTCCCCTGTCATCCTGCAAGGTTCTGCCGGTGCGCGTTCTTACGCTGGCGAACCGTTCCTGCGCCACTTGGTACTGGCTGCGGTCGAAATGTATCCGCATATCCCCATCGTTATGCATCAGGACCACGGTGCTGAGCCAGCGGTTTGCTTCCGTTCCATCCAGTCCGGTTTCTCTTCTGTGATGATGGATGGTTCCTTGATGGCTGACGGCAAAACCCCGTCTACCTACGAATACAACGTTGAAACCACCCGCAAAGTGGTTGAACTGGCACACGCTTGCGGTGTTTCCGTGGAAGGCGAGCTGGGCTGCTTGGGTTCACTCGAAACCGGCATGATGGGCGAGGAAGACGGTCACGGTGCGGATGGCGTGCTGGATCATTCCATGCTGCTGACTGACCCGGAAGAGGCGGCTGACTTCGTGCGTAAGACCGGCGTTGACGCGCTGGCAATTGCCATCGGCACTTCTCACGGTGCATACAAGTTCACCAAGAAGCCTACCGGCAACGTACTGCGTATCGACCGTGTGAAAGAAATCCACGCTCGCATTCCTACCGTCCACTTGGTTATGCACGGCTCTTCTTCTGTACCGGAAGACTGGCTCGAAATCATCAACAACTACGGCGGCGACATGGGACAGACCTACGGCGTGCCGGTTTCCGAAATCGTCGAAGGCATCAAGCACGGTGTACGCAAGGTCAATATCGACACCGACCTGCGCATGGCATCCACCGGTGCAATCCGCAAGCACCTGTTTGACAACAAGGCCAACTTCGATCCACGCAAGTTCCTGAAAGAAGCCACCAAAGCCATGTCAGGCATCTGCAAAGATCGCTTTGAAGCGTTTGGTGCTGCGGGTATGGCTGACAAGATCAAGCCAGTGTCACTGGAAGTGATGTTCGGTCAGTACAAGGCTGGCAAGCTGGATCCGAAAGTGTCCTGATAGCGCTTGACGCCTGGCGTTGAAAAGGGAGCGGTTGCTCCCTTTTTGTTTGGCATCGAAAAGTGGCAAGGCAGTGACGCCTGTTACATTTTGCGGTGCTGATCCAGATCCAGCATGGCAAACTCTTTCATGTCGGCTTTGCCAATGATTGCGCGGATGGCGTGGCTCATAGGAGCGTATTCATTTCATCCAAGAGCATTTGGCGGGAGTCGTGCTTGTCACGGTATTGCAGGCAGACGAAGCCGTCCGTGTAGGAAATGCTGTCAATAAATACGCCAAAATAAGCATTATAGGTGGGTATTTCTTTACGGAGACGAGAGAAAGAAGGGGTGATTGCGCACAGGTAATACTCATGTTTCTCCATTCTGCGCTCTTCGTTGCTGCACCATTCCACCCATGCCATACATTTTTGGGTTTCATTTATTACGAAATTTGTAATGCGCCATTTGTCATGGTCGTCATCAATAAAATCAGTTGCTTCGTAGAGTGAGTTTAGAACGGCACAGTATGTGTCGAAGGATTCTGATGGATCTGGTTCATGCCAGCCGTTTTTGAAAAAGCCGAATTCTTGAGGGTTCATGAGTAGGGTGTCAAGTCCCGATAGATCGTGGTGTAAATTCCAACTGATTCTACCCGCTGAGAAAAACTTATAGAAGCTGAGTAAGCTGATTTTTTTGTAAAACAAGCCCTGCCGCTGCGCTTGCTAAGCCCACCATGCGGTGAGCATGAAAGGATACGCTTGCAGCAAAGGTGTTATACTGAGCCGAAATAAAAAACACGGTTGCGAACGTATTATGCAAGTAGAACCACTACCCTCCCCGGCAAGGCAGCAGCTCGCTGACCATTTGCTCCACCGCCTGCATGATTTGCAGGATCGCCATCATTACATTCCACCCGACACGATAGCGCCGCTGGCTGCCGAGCTGGGTCTACCCATCACTCAGGTGGAATCCGTGATTGATTTCTACAGTTTTTTCCACCGCAGCCCACGCGGGCGTTTCGACATCCTGTTCAGCAATTGCACCAGTTGCGGCGATCTGGCACTGATGCAGCAATTGTGTGACTTACTGGAGGTGCAACCCGGTGTGACCCGCGCCGATGGCATGGTCAGCATTGACCAGACTTCGTGCGTGGGCATGTGTGATCAGGGTGCTGCTGCCTTGGTCAATGGGCGTACCTTGGCCAGACTGACTGCCGCACAATTGCCGCATCTGGCGAACTTGGTGAACACCGCCACACCGCTGGACGCATGGCCTGCCGACTGGTTTGCAGTGCAGGATAATATCCGCCACGCCGGTTTGTTGCTCAACGATACCTTGTCCAGTGGCGACGGATTGCGGGCAGCGGTTCAGGCTGGTGCAGATCAGTTACTGGCTGAAATCAAGCAAGCCAGCCTGCGCGGGCGCGGTGGGGCTGGTTTTCCCACTGCCATGAAATGGCAATTCTGCCGCGATGCCACCGCCCCGGAACATTACGTGGTGTGCAATGCCGACGAAGGCGAACCCGGCACGTTCAAGGATCGGCTGTTGCTGACCCGTTACGCGCAACAAGTGTTTGAAGGCATGGCCTTATGCGCTTACGTCATCAAGGCGCAGCACGGTTTCCTGTACCTGCGCGGCGAATACCACTACCTCGTGCCATCACTGGAAGCCACGCTCGACGCAATGCGAGCCGCCAATCTGCTGGGGGAAAACATCCTCAACCAGCCCGGTTTCGATTTCGACATCAGCCTTGTGCTGGGCGCGGGCGCGTACATCTGCGGCGAAGAATCCGCCTTGCTGGAATCACTGGAACAGAAACGCGGTGTGCCACGGGTACGCCCACCGTTCCCCGTTACCCACGGCTATCAGGGGCAACCGACTGTAGTGGACAATGTGGAAACCCTGCTGGCAGCCACCCACATTGCGCTGCATGGCGGGCAATGGTTCCGCGACCACGGCACAGAACAATCCGCTGGCACGAAAATCCTCAGCGTGAGTGGCGATTGTGCCACGCCCGGCATTTACGAATTCCCGTTCGGCATTACCTTGCAAACCCTGCTGGCAGCCTGTGGCGGGCAGGATGCGCAAGCCGTGCAGGTCGGCGGGCCTTCCGGCACACTGGTCAGTCGGGCAGAATTCGGGCGCAAGCTGGCGTTTGAAGACCTCGCCACCGGCGGCTCGGTCATGATCTACGGCGCACAGCGCGATTTGCTGGCAGTGGTGCGCAATTTCACCCATTTCTTTGCCCACGAAAGCTGCGGGTTCTGCACCCCGTGCCGCGTCGGGACACCGTTGTTGCGCAACTACCTCGACAAGATCGCCACCGGGCATGGCACGGCTTACGACCGTGAAGAAATGGCGCGGCTGGGCAAGCTGGTGAAACGCCGTTCGCATTGTGGGCTGGGGCAAACCGCCACTAATTCGCTGCTGGATTTGCTGGCGAAATTCCCGCAAGTCTGTGCCGACCGTTTGCTGCATCAGGATTACGAACCGTTCTTCAATCTGGATGCGGCGCTTGCCACTACCCGCGAGTTGACTCACCGCGACGATGCGGAGGCACATTTGTCATGAGTAATACCTTGTTTATTGATGGGCAAGAGATCCCTTTCGCGCCCGGACAAACCATCATGGACGCCTCATTGGAAGCAGGCATCTACATTCCGCACCTGTGCCACAAACCGGGGCTGACCCCGCACGGCAGTTGCAAACTGTGTACCGTGGAAGTGGACGGGCGCAGTGTTTCCGCCTGTACCTTGCCCGCTGCGGCTGGCATGAAAGTCGACAACAACACCCCCGCCTTGCAGGAAGTGCGCAAGACGCTGGTGCAAATGCTGTTCGTGGAAGGCAACCATTTATGCCCAACCTGTAGTAAAACCGGCGACTGCACCCTGCAAGCCCTCGGCTACCATTTCGGCATGTTGGACGGGCATTTCCCGCCGTTTTACCCGCGCCGTGAGGTGGATGCTTCCCACCCCGACCTGGTGCTGGATCGTGACCGTTGCGTGTTGTGCGAATTGTGCGTGCGTGCCAGCCGCGAACAAGACAGCAAAAACGTGTTCGCCATCAGCGGACGTGGTGCAAGTGCGCACATTATCGTCAACACCACCAGTGGCAAACTGGGCGACAGCGATCTGACGCTGGACGATGCCGCCGCGCATATCTGCCCGGTCGGGGCAATCCTGCCGAAAAACCATGGCTGTGAAATCCCGTTCGGGCGGCGCACCTTCGACCTGCATTCGGTTGCTGAGTCTGATGTTGCCGATGTTGCCCACGTTGGCCTACAAAAAACGGAGCATCACGATGAGTAAGATCCGTATTGCCACCACCTCACTGGCGGGCTGTTTCGGTTGCCACATGTCGTTTCTGGACATGGATGAGCGGCTGGTCGGCTTGCTGGAATACGTCGAATTTGACCGTTCCCCCCTCACCGACATCAAGCATTGCCAGCCCTGCGACATCGGTCTGGTGGAAGGCGGCTTGTGTAATGCCGAAAACGTGCATGTGCTGCGCGAATTCCGCCAGCAATGCAAAATCCTGATTGCGGTCGGGGCGTGTGCCATCAATGGCGGCGTTCCGGCGATGCGCAACCATTACACGGTGCAGGAATGTCTGGAAGAGGCTTATTTGCACGGTGTCGGGGTGGATAACCCGCTGATCCCGTCTGACCCTGAATTGCCGCTGCTGCTGTCCAAGGTTCACCCGCTGCACGAGGTGGTGCGGGTGGATTATTACCTGCCGGGTTGCCCACCGTCGGGCGATGCTTTCTTTGCCATTTTGAGCGACTTGTTGGCGGGAAAAGAACCTTCCCTGCCGAAAGCCATGCTGCATTACGATTGAGGGTCTGGACATGGAACACACTGCAAGCAACACGCGCCGCATCGCCATTGACCCGGTATCGCGGGTGGAAGGGCACGGCAAGATTACCCTGCTGCTGGATGCCGACAACCATGTGCAGGAAGCGCGTTTGCACATTGTCGAATTTCGCGGCTTTGAAAAATTCATCCAGGGTCGCCCGTACACCGAAGTGCCGTATTTCGTGCAACGGCTGTGCGGTATCTGCCCGGTGTCGCACCATCTGGCAGCGGCGAAAGCCGTAGACCAGATTGTCGGGGTGGATGAACTGACCCCGACCGCCACCAAGCTGCGCCGCCTTATCCATTTCGGGCAGGTATTGCAATCGCACGCACTGCATTTTTTCCACCTGTCATCGCCCGATTTCCTGTTCGGTTTCGGCTCCAATCTGGCGCACCGCAATATCGTCGGCGTGCTGGAAGATTACCCCGATATTGGCCTGAAAGGGGTGAAACTGCGCAAATACGGGCAGCAAGTCATTGCCGCGATTGCAGGTAAGCGCATCCACGGTGCAGCAGCGATTCCCGGCGGCATGAACAAAGCCTTGAGCGATGACGAACGCAAAGCCTTGCTGGTGGATATTGCCGACATTATCCGCTGGTCACAGGATGCGGTGACGCTGAATGAAACCATCCATCGGCAACACCCGGAAAACCATGCTTTCGCCACCCTGTCCACTAACTATCTGGGCATGGTCGGGGCGCAGGGCGAACTGGAGTTGTACCACGGTGGCTTGCGTGCCAGACGGGCGGATGGCAGTGACATTTTCGACCAGTTTGATTACCGCGAGTACGGCTCCGCCATCCGCGAAGAAGTGCGCAACTGGTCGTACATGAAATTCCCTTACCTCACCGCGATGGGCAAGGACAACGGCTGGTATCGGGTTGGGCCACTGGCACGGGTCAATCTGTGCGACAGCATTCCCACCCTGTTGGCAGAAGCGGCGCGGGTACGCTTCCGGGCGTTTGCGGAGGGGGCGTATGTGCATGACACGCTGGCGTTCCACTGGGCGCGGATGATCGAAATGCTGCACTGCGCCGAAGCGATTCAGGAACTGCTCAACGACCCCGCTATTACCGGGACGGATTTGGTGGTAACGGGCGCAAAACGGGCGCAAGGGATCGGCGTGATCGAAGCCCCACGTGGCACGTTGTTCCACCACTATCAGGTGGACGAGCAAGGTTTGATCGAAAAAGCCAACCTGATTGTTTCCACTACCAGCAATAACCACGCTATGAACGAATCGGTACGTTCGGTTGCCAACCACTATCTTGACGGGCAGGAAATCACCGAAGGCTTGCTCAACCATCTGGAAGTGGCGGTGCGGGCGTATGACCCGTGCCTGTCGTGTGCTACCCATGCGTTGGGCAAGATGCCTTTGCAGGTGGAGCTGATTAGTCATGAGGGGCAGTTGCTGAGCCGGGTGGTGAAGGATAGTGACGGCTGCGCCGTTTCCCCTCACCCCAACCCCTCTCCCTCAAGGGGAGAGGGGCTAAGAAACCCTCTTTCTTGTTCCCCCTCGCCCCTTGAGGGAGAGGGGGCTAGGGGGTGAGGGGTATCTCCCCTATCCTGCTATTCGGCTACGGCAATCCGGGGCGCGGCGATGATGCGCTGGGAATATTGGCGGTGGAAGCCATTGCCGCCTTGCAATTGCCGGGTGTGGAATGCCTCAGCGACATGCAGTTGCAGGTCGAGCACATCACCGACCTGCGGGGGCGCGAACGCATCCTGTTTGTCGATGCGGATGTCGCGTGCGCCGCGCCCTACGTGTTGGAAACCGTTACCGCGCAACAGGATGACAGTTATTCCAGCCACGCGCTCACACCTGCGGCTTTGCTGCATACTTTTCGGCTGGTGTATGGCAAGGATGCACCGCCCGCACAGGTGTTGCGAATTCGCGGTTATGCGTTTGGGTTGGGGGCTAGCCTCAGCACACTGGCAACAGAAAACTTGCAGGCAGCGCAACAGCTAATGGCCGAGCTGTTACAACGGCCAAAACCATAATATGGCAGGGATAGTGGCACAACCCGCCAAGATGTTCATGGGAATACCAATTTTCAGGTAATCCGAGACGCGATAACCACCAGGGCCATAGACCATCAGATTGGTCTGGTAGCCAATCGGCGTCATAAAACTGGCGGAGGCGGCAAACATGATGGCAATGGCAAACGGCATGAAGTTTACCCCCATCTGTTCTGCAATCGCCATGCAAATCGGGAACATGAGCGCTGCTGCCGCATTATTAGTAATGACTTCGGTAAACAGGGATGTCAGTGCATACACCAAGACCAGTGCCATTACGGGTGTCAAATGCCCGCCACTCATGACTGCCTCGGCAATGAAACGTGCAGCACCGGTTTTTTCCAAAGCTGTACCCAGTGCGAACGATGCGCCAATCACCGTCAATACAGTAAAGTCCAGCGAGCGCCGGGCTAATCCCGCATTCAGGCACTTTGTCAGTAACAACGCACCCGCTGCTAACCAAGCAGCGTGCAAAATGGGAATGATTTCAAAAGCACTCAATACCACCATCACCGCCAGAATGCCCAGCGCTACTGGAGATTTTTGGAAATTGGGGGGGCTGGAGTCTTCCAGCGCACTCACCAGCAGAAAGTCCTTGCGGAAACCGTACTGTTTGGTGAATTCCTTGCCTGCCTCCATCAACAGGGTATCACCTACCTGCAAGTGTGTATTCAGCCCTTTGTCTGGCAAGGTCTCGCTGCCTCCCCGTGATACCGATAACACCACTGCCTGATACGAACCGAGAAAGTCACACTCCTGCAAGGTCTTGCCCAAAAATGGGAATTCCGGGCCAATTACCGCCTCAACCAAGCGCCGCCGGAAATGCACAATCCCCAAGTGGTGAATATCCTCATTCGCCGGTTTCAACCCCTGAATACTGCGCAACTCATGTGCACAGCGTGGCGCACCAATGAATGCCAGCCGGTCAGCCGCTTGCAACACGAAATCGGCAGGTGGGCTTTGGATAATCTCACCATTGCGTTCCAGTTCAGCCAGATAGCCATAGCCAAGATTGGTCAAACCGGCGGCTGATAGGGTTTTTCCCACCAACACGCCTGTCTCTACCAGCATTTCCACATGGTATTCGCGCACCTTGTCGAGATCATCCGCGACCCCGGTGCGGCTAGGCAGCAAACGGTTGCCGAATAACAGCAGAAAGGTACTGCCTACCGCCAGCAAGATTAAGCCGACCCCCGTGATGTCAAACACGCCCAGACTGCCATGCCCGCTTTTTTCCAGCAAACCGTTAACTACCAGGTTGGTACTCGTGCCAATCAGGGTGAACGTCCCCCCCAGAATGGTAACGTAACTCAGCGGCAGTAACAGTTTGGAAGGTGGCAATTTCAAGCGTTTGCACCAGTCCTGAATCGCCGGAATCAGCATTGCCACCACCGTGGTATTGTTCAGAAAAGCACTCAGCGCGGCGGTTGGCACTAACATGCGGAATTGCGCCCCACGCACACTCGCAGGCTGTCCCAGTAAGCGTCGGGTAATGCACTGGATTGCGCCAGTTTCCCGTAATCCGGCAGCAACAATGTACAAAGCCGCAATGGTCATTAGCCCTGTGTTAGCAAATCCGGCAAAGGCTTCATCCGGTTTCAAGACACCTGTCACCATCAGGATGATCAGTGCCGTCATCAAAATCAGGTCGGGTGCAACCCGTGACAGTGCCAAAAAACCCAAGACACCCAGTACCAATCCAATGGCAAGCATTCCTTCCCAACCCATACGTAGCTCCTTTAGCTGATCATTCCCGCACCGACGGTATTATTGGTGCTTGCATCAATCACAATAAATGCGCCCGTGCCACGATTCTGGGCATACGCATCCACCAACAGCGGTTGCGCCAGCTTGAAGGTGACTTTCGCAATATCGTTCATCGCCAACTGGTTCACCGTTTGTTTTTCCAAACTGTTCACGTCCACGCGGTAGGCAATGTCTGCCAGCTTCGCTTTGGTATCGCGGGTGGTATGGCGAATCAGGTAAGTGCGAGCCTGATCCAGCGGGCTTTCTGCCAACCAGCAGACGGTGGCATCCAATTGTTTGGTTTGCGTGGGTAACTCGCCGGTTTTCACGATCATGTCACCCCGCGAAATGTCGATCTCATCTGCCAGCAACAGCGTGACCGATTGCTCGGTAGCCGCATCTGCTAAGGCTTCACCGCCGAGTTCAATCGCCTTCACCGTGCTGCTTAAACCAGAAGGCAATACCGTTACGCGCTCACCCACGGCAATGCTGCCGGATTCGACCCGCCCCATGAAACCCCGGTAATCGTGCAACCGTGGGTTGCTGGCATCCTGCGGGCGGCACACGTATTGGACGGGGAAACGGAAGGGTGCGGCATGGCGGCGTTGCGCACTTGGCGTGGTTTCCAGAATCTCCATCAGGGTTTGCCCCTGATACCAGTTCAGCTTATCGCCGCGCTCCACCACCATGTCGCCGTTGAGGGCGGACAGCGGAATGAATTGCACTTCACGAATCCCCAACTGTTCGGCAAACGCTAGATAATCGCGATTAATTTCCTCGAAACGGTTTTGGCTAAAATCCACCAAATCCATTTTATTCACTGCCACCAGCAAGTGCGGAATCCCCACCAAATGCGCCAGATACGAATGGCGGCGCGTTTGGGTCAATACGCCTTTTCGCGCATCCACCAGAATAATCGCAAGGTTCGCGGTGGAAGCCGCTGTCACCATGTTGCGGGTGTATTGCTCATGCCCCGGTGCATCGGCAATGATGAATTTGCGCGTCCCCGTGGTGAAATAGCGGTACGCCACGTCAATGGTGATGCCTTGTTCACGTTCGGCTTGCAAGCCATCGGTGAGCAATGACAGATCCACATCTTGCATTCCGCGCCGCTGCGAAGTTTTGGTAATGGCGTGCAAGGTGTCCGCCAAAATGGATTTGGAATCAAACAGCAAGCGCCCAATCAGGGTGCTTTTGCCATCGTCGACACTGCCGCAGGTCAGCAAACGCAGCAAGCCGTGGTCTTCAATCGGATGTGTCATTAGAAATACCCCTCTTTCTTGCGTTGTTCCATGGCTGCTTCGGAGGCTTGGTCATCCAAGCGGGTTGCGCCGCGTTCGGTAATGGTGGTGGTCGCCGTTTCCGCAATAATCTTTTCAAGCGAATCCGCGTCAGAAATCACCGGCGCTGTACAGGTAATATCGCCAACGGTGCGGAAACGTACTTGCAGGTCGACAATTTCCTCCCCTGCTTTTGCGGGGGTAATGTCCGTCACTGGCACGATTGCTCCTTGGCGGTACACAATCGGGCGGGTGTGCGCAAAATAGATGCTGGGTAATTCCAGCCCTTCGCGCTCGATGTATTGCCACACGTCCAGTTCCGTCCAGTTGGAAATCGGGAAGGCACGGATGTTTTCACCTTTGTGGCTGCGGGCGTTGTAGAGATTCCACAGTTCCGGGCGCTGGTTTTTCGGATCCCATTGCCCGAATTCATCGCGAAAACTCATGATGCGTTCTTTGGCTCGCGCCTTTTCCTCATCGCGGCGTGCGCCACCGATGCACGCATCAAAACCGTGTTCCTCAATCGCTTCCAGCAAGGTCACGGACTGGTGTTTGTTGCGTGGTTCATCCGTGTGCTTGAGCACAACCGTGCCGCGTTGCATCGAGTCTTCCACCGAGCGCACGATCAGGCGTTCACCGATTTCTGCGGCTTTGCGGTCACGGAATTCGATAACTTCGGGGTAGTTATGCCCCGTGTCGATATGCAGCAAAGGGAACGGAAAACGTCCGGGGCGAAAGGCTTTTTCCGCCAGCCGCAGCAGGCAGATGGAATCTTTGCCGCCGGAAAACAGCAGGGCAGGGTTGCTGCATTGCCCCGCCACTTCGCGTAGGATGTGAATGGCTTCGGCTTCCAGCCAGTCGAGATGGCTAAGGTGTTGGTAGGCCGTTTGTTGTTGACTGAAAAACATCGTTAGCTCGCTTGTTGGTTGCTGACATAACCCTGACGGATCACAAAATCACCGAAGGTTTCCGCATCACGCCGTTGTGCCGCATAAGCAGCAAACAAGGCATCCAGCGTGTTAAGAATCGCGGTTTCGTCCAGATTTTCGCGGTATAAGGTATTCAAACGATTACCGTTGAAACTCGCGCCCAGGTACAGGTGGTAACGCCCCGGCGACTTGCCGATCAGGCCGATTTCACCCAGCACCGAACGCCCGCAGCCATTCGGGCAGCCGGTCATGCGGATTTTGATGTCATCGTGGCGTAAGCCGTATTTGTCCAGCGACACTTCCAGCTTGCTGATCAGGTCGGGCAGGTAACGTTCCGCTTCTGCCATCGCTTGCGGACAGGTGTTGAGCGCCACGCAGGCAATGGAGTTGCGCCGCAAGCCGGACAAGTGGCTGGCATCCGCCGCATAGCCGTGGGCTTGCAAGATGCTTTCCAGCGTGTCGATATGCTCTTCGCGCACCCCGGTCAGGATTAGGTTCTGGTTGCCGGTCATGCGGAAACCGCTCAGGTTTTGCTCGGCAATGCGGCGCAGGGCTGATTTCAGGCGGTGCGTTTCATTGTCCAGCACCCGCCCGTATTCAAGCCGCAAACCCAAGTGCCACAAGCCATCTGTGGTGGAACGCCAGCCGAAGCGGTCGCCCGTGGTTATAAATTTAAACGGACGTACCTCGCCCAGCACAAATCCCAAGCGCGTATTCAGTTCCTGCTTGAACCACTCCAGCCCGCAACGGTCGATGGTGTACTTGAAGCGCGATAGCTTGCGATCCTGACGGTTGCCGTAATCGCGCTGGATGGCAACGATGTGGAAACACACGCCCAGCAACTCTTCTGGTGTGCAAAAACCAATCTCAGATGCCAGCCGTGGGTAAGTGTCGTCACGCCCAAACGTAAAGCCTAAACCGCCACCCACCGCGACATTGAAACCAGCCAGCTTGCCGTCTTCCTCAACCGCAATTAGGCCAATGTCATTGGCGTACACATCCATGTCGTTGAACGGCGGGATGGCAATGGCAATCTTGAATTTGCGCGGCAAATAATGCTTACCGTACAGCGGCTCGATTTCTTCTGCCTCACCGCCCGCCACCAGCATTTTGCCCTCGGCTTCATCCAGCCAGATTTCGTGGTAGGCGCGGGAACGCGGCAGCAAGTGGTCGCTGATCTTTTGCGCCCACGGGAACACTTGCGCGTGGAGATTCGACAGCGTAGGGTCAGGCGTACACATCACATTGCGGTTCACATCACCACACCCGGCAATGCTGTCGAGCAGGGCAGCATCCATCGCCTGGATGGTGTTTTTCAGGTCGAACTTGATGATGCCGTGGAACTGCAAGGCTTGGCGGGTGGTAATACGCGACGTGCCATTGCCGAACTGGTTACTGATGTCGTCCAGCTTCACCCACTGCTCTGCTGTCAAATCACCCCCCGCAACCCGCAAGCGGATCATGAAGGAATAGGCCGGTTCCAGCTTTTTTTCCTGGCGTTGCAGACGCACGTCACGGTCATCCTGCATGTAGGAGCCGTGGAATTTCACCAGTTGCACATGGTCTTCGCTGATCGCACCGGTAAGCGGGTTACGGAAATCGTCCGCCAGATTACCGCGCAAATAGTTGCTACGATCCTTGATGTGTTCGACCGCAGAACCGTTCGCCGCCAACTCGTTGCGTGGTTTGGGGTTGATGCGTGCCGTCATTACGCTGCCTTCCTCAGTGGGTTGCCCGTTCCGTCGTGCAGGCCGCATTCCTGATTGTGCGCTTCCCACCACCAGCGCCCGGCACGCTCGTCTTCACCTTCAGCAACAGCGCGGGTGCAGGGGGCGCAGCCAATACTGGGGTAGAATTCAGCGTGCAAGCGGTTGTAGGGGATGTCGTATTGGCGGACATAACCCCACAACTGCCCGGAGGTGGTGTGCAGCAGCGGGTTGAATTTCAGCAGGTCGCGCTGTTCATCACGCTCAAACAGCCCCATGTCAGCACGGTAAGCCGATTGCGCCGCCCGCAGGCCGGTAATCCACACCTGTACGCCTTTGAGGGCACGGTTGAGTGGCTCGATCTTGCGGATGTAGCAGCATTCCTTGCGGTTTTCGACCGACTCGTAAATCGCATTGATGCCCTTGAGGGTGACGTAATGCTCAATCGCTGCGGTTTGCGGGTAAAACGCCTTGATCGGCTTGCCATATTTCTTGCGGGTGGCATCCAGCACGTCGTAGGTTTCGCTGAAATTGCGCCCGGTATCGAGGGTAAACACGTCGATGTCCAGCCCGTTGCGGAAGATGGCATCGGTAATCACCTGATCTTCCAGCCCCAGACTGGTGGAAAAGGCAATGCGCCCGTCGAAACGCTGACGCAGGGCAATCAGCGCTTCATCCAGCGTCAGGTCGGCGAAATCGGCGTGCAGGGTATGCAGCGGTGCAGTATTCACGGTCATGGTCGTTACCTCGTTGGAATCTTGAACTTGAATGCGAGGCAGTATCCGTGAAATCTTAAAGCGAAAAAAACGATATAATTCGATATAAATATCTTTAAAATAGATTTGTTATTGTTGCAGCGATGAATCAATGTTTGCAACAATAACGCGCTTTCGCCTACGCAAACGGATAATCCGTATACCCCACTGCCGGATCAGCCAGCCCCACCCCGTAGAATGTCTGGAAATCGGGCGGGTTCAGCGGCAGGTTTGCCTGCAAACGGTGCGGCAAATCGGGGTTGGCAATAAAGGTTTTACCGAAAGCGACCGCATCGGCATGGCCCGCCTCCAGCATTTGCTGGGCACTGGCAGCATCAAAGCCTTCGTTGGCGATGAAAAAGCCACCGAACGCCTGTTTCAGTGCCGGGCTAATGCTGTCTGCTGCCAGGTGTTCGCGGGTGAAAATGAAGGCAATCTTGCGCTTGCCCAGTTCTTGCGCCACATGGGTGAACGTTGCCAGCGGGTTGGAATCACCCATCGTGTGTGCATCGCAACGCGGCGCAAGGTGCATTCCGACCCGTGACGCGCCCCATACCTCAATCACGGCATCGGTGACTTCCAGCAGCAGCCGCGCACGGTTTTCCAGTGAGCCGCCGTAAGCATCAGTGCGCTGGTTGGTGCTGTCTTGCAGGAACTGGTCAAGCAGATAGCCATTTGCACCGTGGATTTCCACCCCGTCAAAGCCTGCCAGTTTGGCATTCTCTGCACCCTTGCGGTAAGCGGCGACAATGCCCGGAATTTCGTCGGTTGCCAGCGCACGCGGCACTGCGTAAGGTTTCTCCGGGCGTATCAGGCTGACATGCCCTTCCGCCGCAATCGCGCTGGGGGCAACCGGCAATTCACCCTGCAAATAGCTCGGATCGGAAATGCGCCCGACGTGCCAAAGCTGCAAGAAAATCAGCCCGCCAGCCTGATGTACTGCATCGGTGATTAGTTTCCAGCCTTCGACTTGTTCTGGTGACCAGATGCCCGGCGTATCAGGGTAGCCAACGCCCATCGGGGTGACGGAGGTGGCTTCGGTCAATAGCAAGCCTGCGCTGGCGCGTTGCTGGTAATACTGCGCCATTAGCGCATTGGGTACACGCCCTGCGCTGGCGCGGCAACGGGTGAGCGGTGCCAGGATCACGCGGTTGCGTAAGGTCAGGTCGCCAAGTTGGGCGGAATCGAATAAGGTGGTCATGCGGGTGCTCCCTGTTATGCTGGATAGCAGGGAGCTTAGCACGCCTGTGCCAGTACCGTTATTTACCGTTGGTCAAAACTTAATACACGTCACGTTGATAACGGCGTTCAGCCAGCAATTGCTCCAGCCACTCTACCGCTTCCTGTGCAGTTCTGCCGCTGTGGGTTGCAACAATGTCCACCAGTGCCTGCTGTACATCTTTCGCCATGCGGTTCATGTCGCCGCACACGTAGACATGCGCCCCCTCCTGCAACCATTGCCACACGCTTGCTCCCTCTTCCCGCAAACGCTGTTGCACATAGATTTTCTCGGCTTGGTCGCGTGAAAACGCCACGCTCATGCGCTCCAGCGTGCCATTGCCCAGCAGTTGCTGCCATTCGGCCTGATACAGGAAGTCGGTGCGGAAATGCTGTTCACCAAAGAACAGCCAGCTATTGCCCCGAATACCTTGTGCCTCGCGCTCGAACAGGAAACTGCGGAACGGGGCAACGCCCGTGCCTGCGCCAATCATGATGATTTTGCTCTGCGGGTCGGTAGGCAGTTTGAAATGTGGGTTGGGTTTAAGGTGCACACTCGCTGTTTCCCCCGCCTGCAAACGCGCCAGCCAGTTGGAGGCAGCACCACAATGCTGGCGGGTCTGGAACGTGTATTCCACCCGTTTGACCAGCAAGTGGACTTCATCCGGGTGTGCTGTCGGGCTGGAGGCAATCGAATACTGGCGCGGCTGCAAGGGGCGCAGCAGATCCACCAGTTGCTGGGCGGACAGTTTCCCGGAAAATTCGCGTAACACATCCAGCCAGTCCGCCGCGTACAACCAGTCCTGCATGGCATTTTTGTCTGCCGCCGCCGTCTGCAATTCCGGGTGATTGATCAGGTGAGCATAGCTGGTGAGTTGGCGACGGGTGACGCCAGTCAATTCGCGCTGATGACGCAAGGCGCTGTAAAGGTCAGTCGTTGTACCATTTGATTGCACTGGCGTGTTGCCGGATAAGCCAGTCAGTTGCAGGATTTCATCCACCAATGCCGGGTCATTGTCGAATGCTACCGCTAGAATATCACCGGGTTGGTAGGCGATCCCTGAGCCTTCCAATGACAGTTCCAGATGCAATACTTCTTTGTCCGAACCGGTATCCGTCAGCACGATGCTGTTGAGCAATTCCGCCCGAAACGGGTTTTCAGCGGTGTATTCGCTGGCTTGTATCACCTGTTTGACCAAGGGATTAAGGTTGAAATGGATACTGTTGCCGGTGTGGGTTGCGGGTGTTTTGGCGGCGACTTGCTGCTGCCATTGCGTGGCGGTACTGGCAAAATCGACATCGCAGTCGACCCGCTCCAACAGACGGGTTGCCCCCAGTTCCGCCAAACGCTGATCCAATAGCAAGCCGGTTTGGCAGAATTCTTCGTAGCTGGAATCACCTAGCGCCAAGACGGCGTATTCCAGCGTATCCAGACGCGGCGCACGTTCTGCTTGCAGGAAGTTGCAGAAGGCACGGGCATCATCCGGTGGTTCGCCATTGCCGTGGGTACTGATAACCAGCACCACGCGCTGTTCCTGTTTCAATTGTTGTGGGCGGTAATCCTTGAGGTTGACCAGTACCGCGCCCGCACCTTGCGCCTGCAAACGTGCCAGCAGTTGTTCGGCGATTTTTTTGCCATTGCCGGTCTGGCTGCCGTAGAGGATGGTGGTTTTCAGTGTACCACTGGCAGTAACAGGCAGAAGGTCAGGCGTATCGAACTGATGGGTTAACCCGGACAGATAGCCGCTGACCCACGCGAGTTGTGCTGGAGACAGGCCACGCACTGCACCGGATACCTGTTGAAATTGCTGAGGACTTAGCAGCATGTTACTGCTCCTTGAATAATGATGTGCGCTGTAGTATCGGCAATCATTGAAAGCGAAAAAAGCGATATTATTCGATAATATTATTCCTATAAAGCATAACTGGTTTTGGCATTACCTGTTCCCGTGGTTACGCAATTCACTTATGCTTGATGTGCAATGCATCATTTCCCGCCTCCCTTCCACTTGTCGAGGAGTATTTCCATGCACAAGATCATGTCTGACTTGCATCAGGATCACGTCAATCTGGCTAAGCTGCTGACGTTGCTGGCACAACAGGTAGAAAAGCTGGCTGCTGGCGATGAGGTCGATCTGCTGTTGATGTCCGATATTGCCGATTACATTCGCCGTTATTCCGATCAGATTCACCACCCCAAGGAAGATGAAATTTACCGTGTGTTCCGCGCCTGTTCCAACGAGGCTGGTGAGCTGGTAGAAGCTCTGCTGCTCGAACACCAGCAGTTGCCGGACGTGACGCTGGATTTCCAGAAAGCATTGGAAAGCGTCATCAATGACACTGCGATCCTGACTCGGCAGGAATTACACGACCAGATTGTAGCTTTCATTTCCACCCAGCAAGCCCATCTGGATGCGGAGGAAGGTGGTTTGTTCCCGCTGATCAACACTACCTTTCAGGCTGCTGACTGGGCTGTGGTCGAACAGGGGATACAGGAACACGCGGCTGACCCGCTGTTTGGTGTGCACATCATGGATCGTTACCGTAACCTGCACCAGTTGATGAAAGAACGCCAGCGGGCATGATGTGTTGCCCAAACGCGGGGAAACGAGCCGCCGGTCTGTTTCCCGCCGGGGTTTGTTCCGTTCGGCATGAAAAGCCAACATAATTCGTGCCTGCACTATAATAAGCCAGAAACAAACCATAAAACCCCGTGAGAGAGGAGCAAACCTAATGAATAGCGCAGTCTTTATCAAGACTCCGAAGGGTGTGCAAGAGATTGAAACCAAAGCCAATGGTCTTTCCACCATTGAGCGCTGGGTGCTCATTTACATTGATGGCAAGCGTACACTTGAAGACCTGAAAACCTTGCCGCGTGTCAATGACCTGCATGGCATTATTACCATGCTGGAGGGCGCAGGTTACATTACCCCGCTGAACGGAGCTTCCGCTTCGTCAACACCTGTACCCGCCAGCCCTGTTGTAACCCCGGTCGCAACTCCTGCTGTCAGCCAGCCTGCGTCTACCACTTCCGCATCCATTTTCCGTGAGTTGCCTGCAACCTTTGATTCCGCCAAGTTCGGCATGGCAAAGAATTTCATGATCAATACTCTGAACACCTTCCAAGGGTTTTACGGGGTAACAGCACTAGTGCGCAAACTTGACCACTGCCAAACCCATGAAGAGCTACGCGGCCTGTATGATGAGTGGTACAGTGCAATCATTGGCACACGCCAAGGGCTGAAGCAGGAACGGACGTTGCGGGAAAAACTGTTGGCAGTACTCTGATCCCGGTGTGGTCATGCTTGACGTTATCCACCACGATACCCACCTCGTAGCCATCAACAAACCTTCGGGCTTGCTGGTTCACCGCAGCCTGATCGACCGGCATGAAACACGGTTTGCCATCCAGATGACCCGCGACCAGATTGGGCAGAAAGTCTACCCGGTACACCGGCTCGACAAACCTACCTCCGGGGTGTTGTTGTTTGCACTCGATAGCGAAACTGCCCGCCTGCTGACGGAACAGTTCACCGCCGGGCAGGTACGGAAAACCTACCTTGCCATCGTGCGTGGGCATACCGTAGAGTCCGGCTGTATCGACCATCCACTCAGGGAAGAGTTGGACGCACTGGCTGATGCCAACGCCACGCAGGATAAACCAGCGCAGCCTGCCGTGACCCATTACCAGCGTCTGCTGGCATTTGAACTGCCGTTTGCGGTTGACCGTTACCCGTCCAGCCGTTATTCACTGGTGGAATTGCAACCCAAAACAGGGCGCAAGCACCAGCTTCGCCGCCACATGAAGCATGTTTCCCATCACCTGCTGGGTGATACGACCCACGGTAATGGCAAGCACAACCAGTTTTTCCGCCAGCAATTTGCCAGTCAGCGGCTGTTGCTGCACGCTGCCCGCCTGCAATGCATCCACCCGCATAGCGGAATGCCCCTGATACTGGATGCCCCTTTGCCTGCTGATTTTGCTCAAGTGGTACGTTTATTGCTTCCTTTTCAGTGCGAAGCGATAAACACAACAACACCACGAGGTTCAAATGGAAAGGAATTCATCGCTCACCTTGCACCAGATGCTGGATCGTCTGGCTGAAATCCTGGTACACAAGCAAACAGGGACATTTTTCATTGCCACCGACATGAACAGTTCCTGCCGATTTTTCATTGAAAGCGGTAAGCTGACCCACTGCACCCACCGCCGCGATCACGGCCCCAGTGCTATTGTCAGCCTGTTGGAAGCCAGCGGCGGCTCCTGTTCTTTTTCCGAAAACCAGCGTATTCCCTTCCGCCCAGAGGCCGCCATCGACCACCAGCTTGGTTTGCAAGCGCTTGGAATTCAACTGGTTATTCCTCCCAAACCGGCGTCAATCCCGGAAGCCTTGCCTGTACCGGAAAAAACGGCAGTACCACCCCGCCAAAACCGTTTTTACCGGGGTGGCGGATTTGAACCGCAAGAAACAGCTTCGGTGGAATTGACGGTTGCCCGTCAGGAAGTGACACAAAATGCCCAGCCACACGTCAACAACCGCTTTTACCGAGGAGGTAGCTAGCACCCAGCCAGGCTGCACCCCGCACGCCGCTGGAATCCCCAAAACGGGGCGGCAGCAAGCGGGTGCTGACATGATCGGAAAACACATAACGCCCCCAACGTTGCGGTATGTTGAGATAAAGTCGGGCAATATTCGACATGCCGCCCCCCAGCACAATCACGTCAGGGTCAAGGATATTGATGATGTGAGCAAGGCTTTTCGCCATGCGTTCTTCGTAAGCCTGCATCACCTGTTCCGCCACTGTATCGCCGTGGTCAGCCAGTTGCACGATGTCGGCAGCCTTGCGGGTGAGAGACGTTGCCTGCCTGTATTCTGTCTCGAAACCGGGGCCAGAAAGCCAGGTTTCAATACAGCCGTGTTTACCGCAGTAGCAGGTTTTGCCGGGTAATTCATCCGCCACCGGCCAGGGTAGAGGGTTATGCCCCCATTCGCCACCGATGGCATTTGCACCGGTCAACACCTTGCCATGCACAACCACACCCGCACCAGTACCGGTTCCCACAATCACGCCGAATACAACGTTTGCACCTGCCGCCGCCCCATCAGTTGCTTCGGAAAGGGCAAAACAGTTGGCATCGTTTTCAATACGGATGGTGCGCTGCAACAGGTCAGCGAGGTCAGTGTGTACCGGTTTGCCATTCAGTACCACCGAATTGGCATTTTTCATCAGGCCAGTAGCAGGTGAAATCGCACCGGGTGTGCCAATCCCCACGCTACAGGTTTGGCCTGCGTATTGCTCTGCTTCCTCCACCAGTTGGCGGATGGTGTGCAAGGTCGCATCATATTGACCTTGCGGTGTGGGCAGGCGCTTGCGGAACAGTTCCTGCCCTTGCCGATCCAGCAGCAGGGCTTCGATTTTGGTTCCACCGAGGTCGATTCCGATATGCATGTGAGACTACCTGTGAAAAGTACGGAGACATGTTGTAGTAGGAATGTTCATTTGGTGCAATAATTGGACACAATTAAAACATTAGGATAAGGGCCATGACCGTTGTTGTTGCAGAATATCTGGGTATCAGAACAGACGTTGGCATCGCCATCACGCCTGTAACTGTAGCTTCCCGCCCCAAAATTCCTTGTCCTTTTCGGAATGCTCACTGCGACAAAGCTGCACGCGGCAACAAACCTGTTTGTTCGGTACGGGATGTAGATTCGCAGGAACTGTGGATTGTTTGTTCCCATCGACTGTGTGCAACCTCGCCCAAAAACTCCCCACTGAATGAACACCAAAAAGGCATTCTGCACCAAGTTGCCCAAACCATTTTTAGCCCTGAAATTGGCAGAAACGAAGTATTGGTCAAACGGGAAACACCCATTCCAATCACCGAAGAAAGTGATTACTCAGCCGATTACGTGATGTGGCGAAGCCATCCAAATCTAGCTTCATTGGCAGCCCCCGATCGTCCTGTCATTTTGGAAATGCAGGGTGGTGGCGAAACCACTGCTACCGGGGAATTGACCCGCCATATCGACCAATGGGAAAAATTACCAACACCAACTACCGACATACTGGCTCAGCCGGTGAAAAAAACCGCGCCACTTGTAACAAATGCATGGCGCAGGCAACAGGAACAGTTTCTGGTAAAAGGCAATGTGGCAATGATGACGGGTGGACGCATGGTGTTCTGCATTGGATCCATGATTGAGCGTTACCTGATGCCACGCTTGCGGGAAACTATCCAGTTCCGGGATTTGCGAGGCAGCAACTGGACACTGGCTCTACTGACATTTGTGGAAGATACCGAAGTCATGGAACGGCCTGCTTGCGCCCCTGATTCCATTGCTCTGAAAATCGACATGGAGAGGTCACTGTTTACCAACTACGGTTCATTCGTACAGGCTATCACCAATCAGGGTTCACCCTGCAACAGCCTGTTTGCCGAACCCTACATCGCGCTGGAGTGAGGCTTGCCACTCGGCATCAACAGCCAGCAGGCGACGACCAATCCACTCCACCACATGTACACAAACGGCATTGCCTACCGCCCGGTAGCGATTTCCGTCCAACCCGGAGGAAACCCCTGAAGCTTCTCGCACTCGGAAGGCATCAAGCGCCTGACATACAGCATCCGCGCTTCCCCGGCTGTCGAGGGTGTAGGATTCGCCGTCGTTGCGGTAGCCTTTGGCTTGGGGGCCTGCTGTTGGCTTGCGGCCAATGCCTGCGTGCTGGATAGCATAGCAATCTGATTCCTGATCGCTGTCTCCAGATTCTGTGGCAAAGGCTTCTTTCTGGCCGATGCCCGCCCGATAAGCGATTGCAAGTGGGCCTCGCTCAAAAAGTACTTCAGCGGAGCGGAGGTTTCCAAGACTTGCGACAAGGTACACACGGCGACGGCGTTGGGGTGTTCCAAAATATTTTGCATCGAATACTCGCCACGAAACGCCGTACCCGAGTTCATCCAGCTTTTCGAGCAAAACCCGGAAATCCTTGCCTTCGTGGCTGTTAAGCAGACCGGGGACGTTTTCGATGATGACCCAACGGGGTTTTCTAGCGGCAATGAGTGCTGCATACTGGAAGAACAATCCACTGCGTTCACCTTCTAATCCTTTGCGCTTGCCTTGGTTGGCAAGGGACAAGTCTTGGCAAGGAAACCCGCCGCACCACACGTGGGTATCAGCGGGAACATCGTTTGGCTGAACTGTATTGATGTCACCATACAATGGAACATCTGGCCAGTGCTTTTTCAATACTTGCTGGCAAAAGGCATTGACTTCGCACTGGAAAACGACTTGCATTCCAGCCCGCTCCATGCCCAAGTCAAACCCGCCGATCCCGGCAAAAAATGACGCCACTTTCAACATAACAACTCTTGAATAACAACCATGACAGATGATAGACCGTGCAGCCTATATCAAACAATAACAGCCATCGGTTCGTGGATACCGGTAACAGCTCATGTGTTATTCATGACAAACCTGAACTATGTCATGACAATACCGTGTGGTTTGTGTTAACAATATGCTGCTTATGCATTTAAACCATTGAATCACGGGCATGACCATGCAGTTTGACGATATTCTCACCCGCTCCCCGATAATGGAAGCTGTATTGCGTTCCGCACACCTGATTGCACAGACGGATGCCAGCGTGCTGATCACGGGCGAATCCGGTACGGGCAAGGAACTGGTTGCTCATGCCATGCACGCTGCCAGCCCGCGCAGAGCCAAGCCTTTCATCACGGTGAACTGTGCAGCCTTGCCGGAAAGTCTGGCAGAGTCGTTGCTGTTTGGGCATCGTAAAGGTGCATTTACCGGGGCAGACAGCCATCAGGCGGGTCTGATTGGTGCAGCGGATGGTGGTACGTTGCTGCTGGATGAAATCGGTGAATTGCCTCTCAACCTGCAAGCCAAGCTGTTGCGTTTCCTTGAATCCGGCGAGGTTCTGCCGCTGGGGGATTCTCGCCCCAAATACTTGGATGTACGTGTTTTTGCCGCAACCCATCGTGACTTGTACGCGATGGCGCAAACCGGCGAATTCCGGCTCGACCTGTTCTATCGTCTCAATATCGTTCCCGTGGAATTGCCACCCTTGCGTGAGCGCCGCGAAGATATTGAGCTGCTGACAAAGCATTTCCTGCACCAGTTTGCGACCCAGCACCGTTTGCCGATTGCTGCCTTGGATCGGGATGCCCGTGTGCACTTGGCGCGTTATGCGTGGCACGGCAATGTAAGGGAACTGCGCAACCTGTGTGAACGCCTGAGCATCCTGCTGGCAGGACGCGAGATTGCCCTGACCAATCTGCCAACGGATATGCGCACCCCAACACACGCCGCAAGCAGCACCTTTAACCTGCCGGAAACCGGGGTGAATCTGGAGGATCTGGAGCGTGACCTGCTGAACCAAGCGCTGGAACGTACCGGCAACAACAAGACCCATGCTGCCAGACTGTTGGGTATCAGCCGCGATGCCCTCAATTACCGCCTGAAAAAGAATCTGATGGCGTAGTACGCGGTGGGCTGTTTCAATCCAGCCGGAAATTCACGGTTACACTGAACGTCCACTGTGGCTTGTGGATTTCCGGCGGGAAGGGCAACGCGCCTGAAGCAGCGCTGACTGCTTGCAGTGCCGCCTTGTCCAGCCAGTCATTGCCCGCACTTTTCGTCACATGAGCGCCAGTAATGTTGCCATTCGGCATCACGGTGAACGACACCACCACTGATCCTTCTATTTCTTCCTTTGCTGCCATGCGCGGGTATTGCTTGCGGGTGGCAATCAGGTTTTGCAGGCGGGCTTTGTAAGCAGCTTCTGCTGCCTTGTTGTCGGCAACTTCGGCAGGTACTGCTGTGCGCGGTTCGGGAACTGGCGGAGGCGCAGGCACTGATGCAGGGGAGGGTACAGCGGCAGGTTTCACAGGCTTCGGCTGGGGCGTTGGCGGTTGAACCGGTGGTGTATCCATCGGGGGCGGTTCCGGTTTTGGCTTGGGTTTTTCAACCGGCTTGGGTTGCGGTTTGGGTTTGGGCTTCTCGACCGGTTTGGGTTTTTCAACCGGTTTGGGTTCTGGTTTGGGTGGTGCTGCGACTGGCGGAGGGGCGGGTGGCTCAACCGGCGCTGGCGGGGCAGGCACGAATTGCGCCAGTGACAATTGCACCGGCTGGGGTTCGCCCATTTTCCCCGGTTTGTCTTGCCACAACATCACGGGCAATGCTGCCAGCAATACGGCAGTGTGTACCAAGGCCGAAACGCCGTAACCCGTCAGATGGTATTTCACGGTGTTTGCTCAGCCTGGATAGACATCTTCTCAAACTTCCCGGCTTTCAGCACATCTACTACCGCGATGAAATGCTCGAATGCAGCAGCTTTGTCCACCCGCAGGATAATGGGCATGGTGGCGGCATGGGCTTGATGCGGTTGCAATTGCTCCGCCAATGTTTCCGCCGTCACGGGGTTGCCATCAAGGAATATCTGGTTGTGTGCATTGATGGCAATTTCCAGGCTGTGTTCATTGCCTTTGGCTTGCTCGCTTTGCTCCGCCTTGGGCAAATCCACCGGGATCAGCCCTTGTGAAATGAATGAGGCGGTGGTCAGGACAATCGCCAATAGCACCAGCATGATGTCGATGAAAGGGATCATGTTGATTTGATCAAAGCGTTTCATGCCTTGCAGCCATCCTTCCATGCCTGCCAGCGAGCGACCTGAACCTCGACCTTGCGTAGCAGGGCGTTGTAAAACAGGATCGTCGGAATTGCCACCAGCAAGCCTGCTGCGGTTGCTTTCAGTGCCAATGCCAGCCCCAGCATGATGCCGTTGACATCAATTTTGCCGCCTTGCCCCATGCTGTAAAAGGTGATCAGAATGCCAAGAACCGTGCCGAGCAGCCCTACATAAGGCGCATTCGAGCCAATGCTGGAAATGGTGGTGAGGTTGCGGGTCAGGTCAATTTTCAGGGTTTCGATGTGGTCGAACTGTTGTACCTGGACACGGTTGAGGTAGAAATAGCGCTCAATGACCAATGCCAACATGATGAAGCTCATCAGGCCGAGTGTGCCGAGTACCAGATAATCCAGATTGGCTTGCAGAAATTCCATTCGTTACCTTCGTCAATAGGGTGGCAGGCAAACCCGGTCATTTTACTCCAGTGGGTGGAGCGCGTAACTGTGTGATTTGACACATCGGGCAGCCGGGTTCAGTATTGTGGCGGCAGACTCAATCCAAAGTGAGGTTCGTACATGTGTATCGGCATTCCCGTGCAGGTAATCGAAGACCGTGATCTGGTGGCCTTGTGCCGGGGGCGCAACGGCGATGAAATCGTCAACATGATGCTGACCGGCTCGCAGCCTGTCGGAACCTGGGTGCTGAATTTCCTGGGTTCGGCGCGGGAGGTCATCAGTGAACAGGATGCTGCCTTGATCAACAGTGCACTGGATGGCTTGCTGGCTGCGGTCAATGGTGAAACTGACCTGGATCGGTATTTTCCCAACGTGTCTGAAATCACACGCCCCTCATAGCGCCTGTTCCGCGCCTCAGGTCAGGAAAACACTGGCGAAACCACTCCACCTCTCCAACACTGTTAAGCAGACAAGAGGCGATGGAGGTGTCTTTCATGTTAAGTAACAAGATGTTGGCTTTGAAATATTCCCTGCTGGGGTCGGCGATGCTGACGATGGCAGGTTGCAGTTCCATGCCGCGACAGGCGTTGCCATTCCAGCAGACCTCAGACCCGGACGGCAAACAGAAAAAAGCCGAGAAAGCGGTTTCACAGCAGCATAAAACCACCCTTCAGAAACCCCAAGTTGCAGCTATTCCAACCACGCAGGATGCCAGCAAGCCCGCGACCACCTTGGATAAAGTGGCTTTCTGTGCTTTGCGCCAGCGTGGCACGCAGTATTGCTGGGGGGGGAACACCCCGATGAAAGGTTTTGATTGCAGTGGCCTGACCCAGTATTCCTTCCAGCAAGGTGCGGGGGTCAATATCCCGCGTACTGCGGCTGCCCAATATGCGGCTGCGGTAAAAGTCCCACAGGAACAGGCACAAAAAGGCGATCTGGTCTTTTTCAGGACACGCGGCAAAAAGGTGAGCCATGTGGGTTTGTATCTGGGGCGTAACCAGTTTGTGCACGCGCCGCGTGCAGGCAAGAGCATTACCACCAGCAAGCTGGAAGGTTACTGGAAAAAACGGTTGGTAGGTTTTGGGCGTATTCCGGGGGCGTGCCGCCCGCTTGTCCCCAGTGCTACTGCTTAGAAAACAAGGGGTGCACAAGCACCCCTTGAAGGACAACACTAAATCAGAATAGCTTAATGGTGTTGCATTCCACCTGCTCCGGCAGGGGGAGTGATGTCCTTGATGGATGCGTTGACGGTGGTAGTGCTGCCGTCATCAAAAGTCAGGGTGAGTGCAGCATTTTCACCGGGTTTCAGTTCCTGTTTCAGGCCAATCAGCATGATGTGCAAACCACCGGGTTTCAGTTCGGTAGTGCCTTTGGCTGGCACGTCAATTTGTGGGATCTGGCGCATTTCCATAACCCCGTTGTTGTTGGTATGGGTATGCAGTTCCACGGTTGCCGCTACCGGGCTGGTGGCCGACTTGACACTGCGGGCAGTATCAGAAGTGTTTACCAGCGTCAGGAATGCGGCGCTGTTGGCTTGCCCTGCCGGGACAGCGCGTGCGAAAGCATTCTCTACCTTGATGCTGCTGGCTGCGGTGCTTGCGGCTTGAGCGGCTGGAGCCTTTTTGGGTGCTTCGTTATCTGCCTGACAGGCCGTGGTCAGTGCCAGAATGCTGCCCAGAACGGCAGCCCGGAATAATGGTTTCATGTTTGTACTCCTGATCATTAGAATTCGGTTTCCAGTTTTAGCCATGCAGTACGGCCTGGTTCGTTGACGCGCTCAATGGTTCCGTTCAAGTCCAGATTGCGACGACTGACGTGTTCAGCATAGGTCTTGTCGAATACGTTGTCGACACCAAAGCGGACTTTGGTATTTTTGCTGATGTTGTAGCGCCCGTAAGCATCCAGCACACCATAACCTGAGCTTTCGCCAACTTCGGTTGCGCCGAGCATGGCTGTGTCGATGTTGCTTTGTCCGTTGGCGAAACGTACCCGTGTGCCACCACCCCATTTCTCACCGTTGTAATCGAGTTGAACCTTGCCATTGACTGGCGGGGTCTGGGCAATCGGTCGGTTGTCAGTGGTGTTGGTGCGTTTGACGTAAGCGACATCACCTGACAGTTTCACTTTCTGGCTCAGTTTGGTTTCAGCACCCAGTTCCACACCGTACAATTTGGCATCGACATTACGGTAGATTTGCGCCCCTGAATGCGCACCACTGGTCAGTTTGTCGCGCAGGATAAAATCGTCTACCTGATCGGCGAAAACGGTGCCTGTCCAGCGGACATTGCCTTTGTGCTGGCTGACGCCGAGGTCAAGCTGGTTGTGTTTTTCCGGTTTGATGTTCGGGTTGCCGACCCAGCGGTCAGCACCTGTCGCCCCCCATTTGTTGATGTAACGCTCGGTTTCATCCGCAGTACGCACGCTGCGGCTAACGCCGGTAAAGACGGTGGTGTTTTCATTCAGGGCTTTTTCGTAACGCAACAATCCACCTGTGTTGGTTTCTTTTTTGTCGGTAGCACCATAGCCGTAAACTGCGGTGTAATTCTGATTGGCTGTACGTCCACCTACCAACGTGTTGACCTTGCTGGCAGATGCCTTGACTTGATCGACGCGCAGGCCGTATTTGAGCTTGCTGCTCTCCCCCAGTTTGGTTTCTGCTTCTGCAAATAGGCCGGTCTGGTCGGTGGTTGCTCCGGGCCACATCAGTGAAGCATCCATGCCTGTGGTAATGTTCTTCATGGTGGCGTTGCGTTCGCGGTTCTGTACGTTCAGGCCGTAAGTCACGGCGGTGTGGTTGCCTGCCTTGGAAGTCAGTACCAGTTTGCCGCCGGTTGTGTCAGAAGTGGTGGGGACAGACATTTTCATGCCCATGTTGGTACGCAAGCTGTAGTTGTCCATCACGTGCTCAACGTTGCTGGCATAGGCTTCGGCATCAATGCTTTTGACTGCGCCATCGAACTTGTCCTGATATTTGAGACGGTGGATGTCAGCCTTTTCAGTGGGGCTATCCATGCCAGCACCAGGGTAGAGGGCATCGGAAAAATCGTTATTTTCGTAACTGTATTCAAACAAACGGTCTTGGGTCGGCGTTGCCCCCAACACAATGCCACCTTGCTTGTGTTTATAAGCACTGTTGACTTTCTTGCCATCACCGTCTTCGTAATTGTCGGCATCGCGATCCTGCGCGAAAACACGGACATAGCCCTTTTCCCCGCCTTTGGTGACATCTGCGGACAGGTCGTGCTTGATGCCGTTATTGCTGCCAGTCAGGGAAACCTTGCCGCTCAGGCCGTCTTCCGGGTCAATCTGGTTGCGGGTATCACGCTCAAACAGCACCGTGCCACCACTGCCGCCGGAACCGTGTTGTAGGCTTTGCACGCCTTTTTCTACCTTGACGCTCTCATAGGTTTCGAGTGCTGCATAGCTGGCAGGCGGATCCATCCGGTTGGGGCAGCCGCCGTGGATATAAGCGCCATCCAGTAACACATTCAACTGGGTTTGGGATTGACCGCGAATGATTGGCTCAATTCCGCGCCCGCCAAAACGGCTGCCGGAGACACCATTCAATTGCTTGAGGAAATCGCCACCATCCGCAGGCAAGACGGGGCGACGTTCTGCTGCTTTTGGCTGGGTTTCGTTAGGGGTAACTTTCTTGCTGGCTTTGATGTCAACCACCAGCGTGTCTTCTGCCAAAGCAGAGGCACTCAGGATTAGCAAGGAACTCAGTAATGTCACACGGGTCAGGGAACGTTGCATGGGGAAACCTTTAAAGCTGTCGATGTCCCGTGCCTGTTAGCAACTCGTGTGCCAAGTGACAAGTCGTTGTTTTTAAAATAATTAAAATTATCATTAACTAATGAAACTGTGTGAAATAACCCATCTTGCTGTGTCATTTCACACAGTTGCAGGTAGCAATCAATGCACAGGCAGGCGCGAACGCAACTCATCCCGGTCATACCACCACTGGTTTTCCACAATGGCATCAATCACTTGCCCTAGGCGTGGCAGGAATACCGCCGGGTCAAGCAAACCCAGCCGGTTCAACCACACATTCATGGCTTCCTGCGAACTGACATTGCTGTGACGTTCTGCCACCTTGCCCAACATGGCAGCGGTCAGGAACATCAGGCTGTCACGCTTTTCCCCTTGCAGGCGCAGGTCGGCAATGTAATGCGCTACGGCAGCAGCGACTGCGGCACCATCTGCGGTTGCCGGGGTGGAATCAATCAGGTGGTTGAGCATGGCAACCGAAAGCTGCGGATCAATCGGGTAGGCCACCGCCAGCCACAAACCATTGCCCAGCGCGGGTATGGAGGCAGGCAGGTCGCAGCGGAACAGCACGTCACAGCAGCGTACTGCGTCTTCCCACATTTCATGGTCACGGTAAATCTCGAACGCTTCACGAGTCATGCCCCAGGCCGCTTCACGCATTCCCGGCTCTTCCAGTTCCAGCATTATTTCAGCGATTTCGTATTGCACACCGGCACGTTCTAGCGGATCACTGGCGGGAGTCAGCCGCATCAGTTGTGCCTGACGCTGGGCGAGTTCGTGTTTCAGCAACTGGCGGGAATCCGTGCCAGCAGTAAATTCAACCGGGGTATTGTCGCTCATGGTGTGGTGTTGCCTGCAAATCCAGAAAGCCGCAAGCATAACAAAGCCGAAACAGGGGGTTAAATAACCCTCATGGCTGTACCATCAGCAGGATTTGGGCGGGAACACCCGCAGTGTCTGATTCCTGCTTCAATTCAAACTTGTAAGGTTCCAGCACTTCCACTGCTGTCTTGATCGGTACAAACCATTCACCGCTACTAGAACTTTGCCGGAAAACCGCACCGGATACCGGCTCGGCATGTTCACCACGCGAGTCATACAGCCACAATTGGTAGAACGTGCCTGATTCAGGGGGCGGCAAATCCACGAACCGCATCACGCCTTGCTGGGTGCTGGCGTTCCAGACCAGATCACCCTGTACATCCTGCACTGCCGGGTTAAGCGTGCGCAACCAATTGCCCCGCAGGCTGGTAGTATCTGCTAGCAAGGTTTCGCGCAGTTGTGGCAAATCACCTGCTGTTACTTCGGCTTGTACCCGGCTGGCATAGTTGAGACCAAACCAGATCAGCAGCGCTAAGGCCAGAATCGACAGTAGGGTGAATAAGCCGGTTTGCCAGCGGCGGTCTGTCCGTGACACCAAAAAGTCCTCGCATGAATTTGCGGTGGTATAAAGGGTTTGAATTCCCATAAATATATCCGATTTCACTGAAATTTCCGACGATGAATTGTGCGCTGCGCTAGAATGCTTCAACTATTCGACGACTGGTCAGTTAAAGAGTTCACATGCAAACACAAACCTTTATTCCCGGCAAAGATGCCGCTCTGGAAACATCCATCGCTTCCATGCTGGCAAAACTGCAAAACATTGGCTTCAACATTGAGGAGGCATCCTGGCTCAACCCGGTCGCCAACGTCTGGTCGGTGCATATCCGTGACCGTGACTGCCCCATGCTGTTTACCAATGGCAAAGGCGCTTCGGAAAAAGCCGCCCTGGCCAGTGCGCTGGGGGAATATTTCGAGCGCCTCAGTACCAACTATTTCTGGGCAGATTTCTATCTGGGCAAAACCATCGCCAGCAGCAATTTCGTGCATTACCCACAGGAGCAATGGTTTCCGCTCACGGATGATGGCAGCCTGCCGGAAGGCTTGCTGGACGAAGACAGCCTGGCTTTTTACGACCCGGAGTCGTCCCTGGAAGCCAGTAAGCTGGTTGACCTGAATTCCGGCAATGAGGAACGCGGCATTTGCGCAGTGCCTTACGTGCGCCAGCGTGATGGTGAAACTGTGTGGTTCCCGGTCAATGTGATTGGCAACCTGTACGTTAGCAACGGCATGTCAGCAGGTAACACCAAAACCGAAGCCCGCACCCAAGCGTTGTCGGAAATTTTCGAGCGCCACATCAAGTTCCGCATTATTGCCGAGGGTATCTGTCTGCCGGATGTACCGGAAGAGGTTATTGCCCGGTATCCGCACATTCAGGCCGGGATTGAGGAATTGCGTTCTGCCGGTTTCGGCATTCTGGTGAAAGATGCGTCGCTGGGCGGGGAGTACCCGGTCATGTGCGTGACCCTGCTCAACCCGGAAGACCAGGGGCTGTATGCCAGCTTCGGCGCTCACCCGCGTTTTGAAGTGGCACTGGAACGTTCCCTGACCGAACTGTTGCAAGGTCGGGCGCTGGATCGCCTCGCCGGTTTTTCCGAACCCAGTTTCGAGCTGGAAGATGTTGCTTCACCACAAAATCTGGAAACCCACTTCATCGACTCCAGTGGCCCGGTACACTGGGATTTCCTGTGGAGTGAGCCGGATCATGAATTCGTCGACTGGAATTTCGCAGGCTCCACTGAAGAAGAATGCCAGTATCTGCTGGATCGCATCCATGCCGACGATTACGACATCTACATCATGGATTACGAACACCTAGGGGTGTATGCCTGTCGCATTGTCGTGCCGGAAATGTCCGAAATCTATCAGGCGGAGGATCTGGAATGGGATAACAACAGTACCGGCAATGCGGTGCGTGAAGCCATTCTGAACCTGCCGGAACTGGATGAGGAACAATGCGTTGAGCTGTTTGACACCATTGAGGAACTGGGGTTGGATGATCACCAACCGGTGGCTGCCCTGATCGGGCTTGCCCCGGATGCCGGTTCACTGTGGGCTGACCTGCGGGTGGCTGAACTCAAAACCCTGCTGGCACTGGTGATGGGTGATGAGGAAGCGATTCGTGAGGGTTGCCAGTGGGTGCGTCATTTCGAGCAACTGGATGAGAACCGCCGCCGCGTCTACCGCTGCATTGAAGCCTTGCTGGACATGGATGACCCACAAGGTTACACCCCCAACATTGGTCTGTTGTATGGCAAACAAACCCTGCAACAGGCACAGGCGCTGCTGTCCGGCGAATTGCGTTTCTGGGGAATTACAGCACCTACGCTGGAATTGTACGGCTGTGACATGCACCAGCGTCTGCTGGAAGCCTACCGCAAGGTACACCCGGATCTAACCCGCCAATGGGCGTAACTGGCTGATCCGGGTTAGTTGTTTACAACACGCCCGCCGCTTGTTGGTCGGCGTGATAGGATGAACGCACCATCGGCCCGCTGGCAACTTGGGTAAAGCCCATTGCCTTGCCGATTTCCGCCAGTTCCGCAAATTCTTCCGGGCTGACAAAACGGTCAACCGGCAAGTGGTGGCGGGTCGGTTGCAGGTATTGCCCAAGGGTCAGCATGTCGCAATCGTGGTCACGCAAGTCTTGCATGGTGGCGATCACTTCTTGCTTGGTTTCACCCAGCCCCAGCATCAGACCGGATTTGCTGGGAATGTGCGGGAACAGTTTCTTGAATTCTTTGATCAGTGTCAGTGAATACTGGTAATCGGCACCAGGGCGCGATTGCTTGTACAGACGCGGCACGGTTTCCATATTGTGGTTGAATACGTCCGGTGGGGCGGTTTCGAGGATTTGCAGGGCAATTTCCATGCGACCCCGGAAATCAGGCGTCAGGATTTCAATTTTGAGATTGGGGTTCAACTCGCGGGCAGTCTGGATGCATTTGACGAAGTGTTCCGCCCCTCCATCTCGCAGATCATCGCGGTCAACCGAGGTAATCACCACATAACGCAAGCCCATCGCCTTGATGGTTTCTGCCATGTTTTGCGGCTCGTTTTCATCCAGTGGCAACGGTTTGCCGTGGGATACGTCACAGAACGGGCAGCGGCGGGTACAAATGTCACCCATGATCATGAAAGTAGCCGTGCCGTGGGTAAAGCATTCGCCCAGATTGGGGCAGGAGGCTTCTTCACAAACCGTATGCAGTTTCTGTTCACGCAGGATGGCTTTCAGGCGTTTGACTTCCGGCGTGGTCGGGGCTTTGGCCTTGATCCAGGCAGGTTTTCGGCGGAATTCGGTGGTTGGTTCAACCTTGATGGGAATACGGGCAACCTTGTCAGCGCCGCGCTCTTTATGACCGGGTTCTTTGCGTTCCATGATTGTTTTGTGTCTCTTTGGTGGCTGGTCGTCGAATTATAAACTTTCTTCGCTTGAAATGTGCTTTTTATCAAGATCCCGTAATAGAAAATGTACAAATTGAATCTATACTGAAATTGAATGTTTCAATCCAAGGATATAGGGGGTGAGCATCATGCAAGGCGCTTACAAACATGTTATCCCTTTTGCTTTCGTCGCCATGATGGTGGGGAATGGTTCATTTTCACTGGCTGACAGTGCGGTTGCCCATGCGTTGGAGGGGAGTGCCAGTGCTTCTGCACAAGTCAGGATTTCTGTGGTTGTGCCTGTGCGGGTGTTCCTGAGTGTGGATGGTGATGAGGTTGTCGCCAAATCCAATATTGCTTGGGATACGAGTGTCAGCAAAGTTGTTTCTTGTGAAGCAGATGCAGGTGATGTCAGTAATATCGGGCGCTGTAGCGCAAATAACAACGGCAATACCATGCATACGGTAACATCGCTGTAATAAAAAAAAGACTATGCCGTTCATCGGCCTAATTTTGACGGCAGAAAAAACGGGTGTAATGCTGGAAAGCATGGGGCGCTCTTATGCGCATGTTTTATAAGTATAAAAATAGAACAGGGTTATGGGGGAGTCGTTTATTTTTTCCAGACAGCACAGGTTTGTGTACGTGGTGGTTGTGCCCGTTTTATTGGGTGGGCAACAGGCATTAGCCAGCGATGCTAGTTCAGGCATGGTCATTGATACCGACAGCGTGTCAGCCACGATTGAATCCCTCGACAGTTTTGAGGCAGAGCAGGAGCACCTGAAGAAGCTGCTTGCCGACAAACCCAGGGCTTATCAGGACAATGTGATGGATTCCCGTGACCTTGCCGAACTGGCAGAGGAAGAGGCTGATAGCAGCGGGGATGGCGGTGATGAAGCGGAAGGCTTGCGTTCTGTGGTGCTGGAAAGCCGAGTGGATCTTGCTAGTAGTGCCGTTTCAGAAAATCAGGTTCAGCGTGCCGGAAGTGCTGGAGTTCGGCTCGAATACCGGCATGAAACCATGGATCTAGGCGAATTTGTCTGGCAAGTGGATGCGCGTGGGCGTGCTGATGACCAAACAGCCATCAATATCGGGAGCGTGGATGGCAAACCGAAAAATGTGCGGGCAACCGTGCGTAATCTTGGCTTGCCGGTGATGACTAATGTGTTGGCAGACACTGCGGTTGGTGATATTGGTAGTGAAGTTACCCAGGCATTGGGGCGCAATTACCGGGTTGCACTGGGAACCAGTCCGGTACGTGGAGTGGGCACTCATGTATACAGTGAGAAATTTGACCTGCGGGCAGGTACGGGGGTACGTGGTGAACTACTTGGCAGCCCTTACCCCGCTTTCGAGGCTACGCAAGGCAAATTGTCATGGTTGGGGTATAGCCAGCGTGTAGGGGAAAACTTGCTGGCAGGAGTGCAGGTCAATCAGGCAAAAGATATTCCGGTTACGGATGCCAATGGCATTACTACTTCGAATGGTACGGAAGATGTCTCCAGCGTGGCGGCTTCACTGGGCTATCGCAAACAGCAGGCCAATGGCGGAAGGTTGAATGTGCGGGCAACTGTGGTCAGTAGCAAGGCTTCCGCTGTGGTGACGGGCAGAAATCAGGGGGCTAAAGGCATCTTTGTGGAAGCCGGTTTCGAACAAGGGCGTTACCGGCATGAACTGGGTGCTTATTCCGGTGACAGCAATTTGCACTTTGGGGATAACCGGCTGCTGTCTGGCAGTCGTGGGGCTTTCTGGCGGGTTGACCATAGTGGTTCACGCCTGAATCTGGGGGGGGGGCTGGAAGTCGAGCAATATACCCCAACAGGTAATCTCAGTGTCGCCAATTCCCAGCGGGTTGGCCTGAATGCACATGCCCAATACCGTTTCAACCGTGACGACATGCTGGGCGGCAGTTTGCAGGCGCACAACCTGCAAGCGGATGGTAATACTGTGAGTGGCAGCCGTGGTGGCTCGCGCAGTGCCAACCTGAATGTCCATTACCAGACCCGTTTCAGGCAATTTGGGCGCAGTCGTTTCAGTGCCACCTTGCACCGTAATGAAACCCTGGTCAGTAACGGTGCTACCGCTACTGGCGATGAAATCCAGTGGGAACAGAACTGGATTAGCGGCAAATATGAAACCATGCGTCCTGAACTGACTACCACCTTGGGTATTGCCCATGACCGTAGTGCCGGGGAGACACAGATTTACCCGACAGCAGCAGTCAGTGCCCGCTACTGGCTGGATGCAGACTGGAATGTCAGTGGTAATCTGCGTTACACCTCGCGTACTAGCAACCTGTCGACTAGTCAGGGTGTAGCTGGTACGTTGGCAACCGAATATGCTTTGGGGAATGAGTGGCAACTAGGGGGAGCACTCAGCCTTAATCAGGCGCGGGTTGATTTCAGCGGTAATTCCCTGCTGGAACCCTCCATCATGCGTACCAATGACAAACAGGCGTATGCCTATTTGCGCTGGCAACAAACCAGTGGCAAACCTTACCAGAAGTTGGGGGGGAAGTCGGCTGGCAGTGGTGAGGTCAGTGGTGTCGTGTTTGTTGATGCCAATCAGGATGGTGAGTATCAGGTGGATGAAGCCAGTGTACCGAATGTGGAGGTGGTACTGGACGGAACTTACCGGGTTACAACAGATGCCACGGGAGGGTTCCGTTTCAATGCGGTTACGGTGGGCAAGCATTCGCTGGGTTTGAATCTGGATACGGTTCCTTTGCCGTGGGGTGAAGGTGAAACCGCCGGTTCGGAAATTAATGTTCCATTGCGTGGACAGGTGCGTACAAATATTCCTCTAATAAAAATAAATGGATAAGTGGTTGAACCAAAAACTTTATCTCATAGACTAACCCTATATAATTAGCATTAATTATTCACCTTTATTAATCATAAAAAATAAGAGGTTATTTGTGGATATGATTAAAAAAATATCAGCCATTGTTGTAGTGGCGAGCGTATTATTGGCTGGCAAAGCCTTGGCTGACAGTACTTTTGGTTATGGTAGTGCTGGTACTGGTCAGGTGTCTGCCACGGCGCAGGCCAAAGTCACCGTCAATGTCCCCAAGTTGATCCTGTTACGGGTTGGTACAGCAGGTGCGACCATTGACACGCTAACTTTCAGTGCATCCCCCACCATCAACACTTTGCCTGGTGCAACGCTCGGAGCGGACGGCAGCGGCAAGGCAGCTACCTGGGATGGTGCTGTTCCCCTGTTTGCAGATGCAGCCGGGCAGGATTTGAATGCACTGGTCTGGACTAATTCAGCCGGTGGCGGGGAACTGACTTGTTCCACGACCGCCAACACCCAGTTTACCAGTGCTTTTGGCCTGACTTCTGCCAACGTGGCAGTCAGCAGCTCTGGAACATTGGGGCATCCAGGCACAAGTACTGCGTGTGGCTCTACGGTGTCTGTGGCCAAAAATACCTTGCTGGCAGGAACCTGGACGTATTCCATTGCCGGTAGCGCTTTGGCGAATGCAGCCGCAGGAACGCATACACAGACAACCACTTATACAGCAACCACGTTGTAGTGGGGGGTGAGCTGTGTGTTGCCGCAGATGGCCTCTGGTAATCGGGATGATGCTGGTACTGTCGACTGGCAGTGCTAGCGCTGTCTTGCTGTATAGCCCCAATCTCGGCAACAACCAGCCTCGCCAGCTTACCATGACGGTAGGTTCGCCACTTGTAGGGGTAGTGAACCGGGTAACGTTTGATGTCACTGGCAGTAATGTTAGTTCCAGCAGGATTCCGGTCACAGGAATTACTGACGCGCCTGCGACTAATCAGGCAAATGGGGTGCTGGTGGAGGTTGATACCAGAGTCCCCAAAGTGACGGGGGGGGGAGGTAGTGGCGTAACCGTCAGCCTGAGTGTGGATTCTTCTGCCGGGTTCCCCTGTGTGGCAGGCAGTGGTTGTGGGGCAGCCATCATTCCGGCTTCCACGGTTAGCTGGATTTCCTATAACAAGGATGTGGGAAACTTTGTTGGGCAGGATATTCAGGATGGCGCTTTTTCCGGTACGGGTTCCCAGTTGCTGGCACAGTTTCTGACCGGAACGCCGGGTGTGGGTAACGACAACAAAGGCAGTGCGAAAATGTCCAATGTGCTGGTTTTTAGTTACGACAATGCCACTTTGTACCCCGCCGGGCAGTATAACGGGCGGGTAACATTCACGGCGAGTATCCCATGAGGTGGGTATGGCAAATGCTGACGCTCTGCTGGCTGATGCTGGTGGTGTCAGCACCCAATACTGGTATGGCTGCCGAGCGTCTGGATGATTCCGCATCCCCGCGCAACCGGGTGGCAGCACCGTTGGTGTTGGCAAATACGGGAGGATTGCTGGCAGAAAGCGAGGATGCGACACAAGCCATCCTCCAGTTTGGCAGGGTTGATTACCGCCTGGCGACAGCCGCGTTTGTTGGTAAGGAAGCCCGTATCTATTACGTGTTGCCAGCCAGTGTGCCCGGTCTGTTGTCGCCTGCGGGCATGAGACTGGAATGGCGTGGTAACGGTGTGTTTGCAGATGGTGTTGCCAATGCCGGGGAGCGGGTGCTGGTCTGGTCTGGGCGAGTGAATGATGTATGGCTGAATGAAGGGCTGGATTTGACACTGTATGTTGATTTGGCGGCATTGCGTTTGTCACAAGGGGAAAACTTCGGCTTTGAAGCCTGGTTTGAAATTGAGGTATTACCATGAATCATAAAAACAAGGGGTTGCTGGCAAGTTTGGCGCTGCTGGCGTTGCTGGTATCTGCGCCTGTTATGGCTGCACCGTTTGAAATTGCTGTCAGCCCTTCCCGCTTTGAAATTGCCGGTGACAGTGGCAAGCGGATTGGGCAGTCCATTGAAATCCAGAATGTTGGGTCAGAAGCAACCGAGGTAGCCTTGCGCACGCTGGACTGGAGCTATTCGGAAAGCGGCAATGTGACCTACTACGACGAATTGCGCCCCGACAGTTGCCGCCCTTGGGTGACACTGGAACGCAATACCATCAGTGTAGGGGCAAAAGGCAAGAAATCTTTCCGTTTTCAGGTTGAGATTCCGGCGGATGCACCCCGCACCGAATGCCGTTTCATGCTGGCAATAGAAGGTGTTGGACCGGCACACCGTACCATCATGGAATCAGGGGGGGCGAGTTTGAGTTTGCCTGTCAGCGGGCGGATTGCAGTGGCAGTGTATCTGGCGGTCAATGGGGCGGAACCCCAATTGAGTATGAAGCAGGTAGCCATGCAGAGTGTTGGTGGCAAGCGTACCCCGGTGGTGGTGGTCAGTAATGCAGGTGATGCCCACGGGCGGCTGGATGGCAGTCTGGATGCGGTGGATGCCAAGGGGCAGGCATTTGAACTGGTACCGGAAAGTACGCCCATCCTGCCGGGGCAAACCCGTACCTTGCCACTGGTGGCGCGTCCGGTCGGGGGTGGTCAGCAAGCTCTGGCTGTTACATTCCCGGTCAAGGGCAATGGCACGGTTGACTGGGAAAAGGGCAGCTTCAAGGTGAATGCGGAGTTCCGATGAAACCTGTCACCAGCCTGTTGACAGGGCTGGGGTTGCCTGTGTGCCTGTTTTTTGCCAGCTATGGCGCGGATGCAGATAGTCATGTCACTATCGCACCCGTATCCAATCCCGCGCAGGCAGTTGCCGCCAGTGCCAACCTTGATTTCAACATCAATATTGGCAAGTTCATCTATTTCCGGGTGGGGGCGGGTGTGTTTCCGCTTGCCAATGCCAGCGTGGATACGGTGGCGTTTGATACGCTGGCGTCCATACCCGTTTCACCTGCCAATGGTAATGCGCAACCGACGTCCTGGAATGGCAGCGTGCCGGTTTTTACTTCAACGTCAACCAGGGTTTTGCCGGTGGAAGTGCGCAGTAATGCTGGGCAAGTCAGCATCCGTGCCACGGTCAGTGGGCCGCTCAGTAACGGGACAGATACCATTCCGTTTGCTGATGTGCATATTGTTTCCAGTGACAATAACCTGCCAGCGCCGGTGATACCCAACAGTGGCACGGGTATGGCAGTGAACGTGGCGGGAACGGCATTTGCCAATCTGATCACCGAGCGCAGCGCCAACTGGACATTTTCCTACAGTGGCAGTGGGGCTTCGACAGCCGGTTCCTACAGCGGTACGATTACGTTTACTGCCAGCGCCTTGTAGCTTTACGTGCGGGATTTGGGCGGTAGCAGACTATTTTGCGTATAATCATCTGCATACCAACCTGTAGCTGGGTGAGCACATGGATTTGAACCTGTATATATCCCTTTCTGTCGGCATTCTGGTGCTGATGTTGCTGGGTTTTGCGCTATTTTCAGCCTTTTACAAGCGGGCGCAAAAAGACACCTCCTATGTGCGTACCGGCTTTGGTGGGGAGAAAATTATCATGGGCGGCGGGGCGTTTGTGTTGCCGGTGTTGCATGATGTCTTGCCCATCAATATGCAGACCATGCGGATTGAAATTACCCGCGAAATGGATCAGGCACTGGTGACAAAAGACCCGTTGCGGGTGGATGTGACTGCCGAGTTTTTTCTGCGGGTAGCCCCCGACGAAAACGCCATCAGTACGGCTGCTCGTGCTCTGGGACGCCGCACCTTGGATGAAAACCAGGTGAAAATAGTGTTTGAAGCGCCTTGTGTTGCTGCCTTGCGTTCGGTGGCAGCAGGGATGGAACTGGATGAGTTGCACCAGAAACGCGCCGATTTCGAGCATAATGTGGAAGAAGCGGTCAATGCCGAATTCCGCAAGAATGGGCTGGAACTGGTGTCGGTTTCCCTGACCCGCCTTGACCAGACCGACAAAAGCTATTTCGATGCCAACAACTCGTTCGACTCGCGGGGTTTGACCATCCTCGAGCAAATCGTTTCCGAAAACGAAAAGCGCCGCAACAATACCGCGCAGGAAACTGCCGTTGCGATCAAGCAGAAAAACCTTGAAGCCACTATCAAAAAAGAAGAGTTGGATCTCAAGGAAAAAATGACCCAGAACGAACGCCGCCGCCAGCGTGAAGAAAACGAAGCCGAAACCCAGCGTCGTATTGAAGAAATCAACATCCAGAAAGACCTGATGATTGAACAGGCGCAGCAGGAATCCAACATCCGTCAGGCCCAGTTGGAACGTGAAGTGTCACAGGCGTGGATTGAAACCAACAAGGTCAAGGCCGAATTCGAGAAAATTTCCGAAGAAATCCGTACTGCCCGTGAACGTGCCGAAGCCGAACGCGCCCGTGTTGTCGAAGTGATCAGTGCCGAAAAAGAAGCACAACGCCAGCGTATCATTGCCGAAGCCAATGCCGACGTGGAGCGCATGGCAGCCAGTGCCGCACAAATTCGCTACGAGGTGGAAGCCGCAGGCAAACGGGCGCTTAATGAAGCCTCCAACCTGTTGTCCAACGACCAGATCGCCATGCAGGTGAAAATGGAAATCGTGCGCCAGTTGCCGAATATCATCCGCGAAAGTGTGCGCCCGATCGAAAACATCGAGGGCATCAAGATCATGCACATTGATGGTCTCAATAATGCTATGGGCGGTGGGCGCAATAGTGGTGGTGACGGTTCAGCAGGCGGTAACAGCGGCGGTAACAGTCTGGCTGATCAGGTGGTGGATAGCGCCTTGCGTTACCGTGCCCAGGTTCCCCTGATCGAAACCCTGCTGGGTGAAGTCGGCCTCAAGGGTGGTTCCATCAATGACATGACCCGTGATTTGCGTGAGAACATGCGCAGTGACAACAAGCCTGACAGTCGTCCACAACCCAATCCGGCACGGGAACGTGAGCAGCCTTACCCGCGGGATGCTGCTGCTGACGATGATGATTAACAGGCTTGTTTTGGGCAAATAATCTGATTGATCAAATGAAAATATCAAATTGGTCTGAAATATCTATTGGAACAATAACGATTTGATTACTAAATAAACGCTGCTTGCGAGAATTTATTTTGTTTGATTAATGGATCAAGAATAACGCTTATGGAAAAGCTCATGTATTTTGCGCTCAGTGTAGCGCTTGTGTTTGGTTTGTCTGCGACCATTCCCTACAGCAACCCTGCTGAAGCCGCCGTCAAGTCGGTCAATTACACCAAGGCTGGCAAAAACAAACGTTTGCTGCGTGCAGGGCGGAGAGCAGGGCGGGGTGGCGGTTGCCAGACCCTAAGCCCGGATACGCTGGAACAAAAAGCCAGTCAGTATCGCGATGCCATTACCAGTGCGTCTTCTTCCCACGGTGTCAGCAAGGATCTGGTCAAGGCAGTCATTACGGTGGAAAGCTGTTTCAAGTCCGGGGCACGCGGTTCCTCCGGTGAAAAAGGGTTGATGCAGTTGATGCCCGGTACGGCTCGCCGTTTCGACATCCGCAACGGCTACAATGCTTGGCAGAACGTGCATGGTGGAACCCGTTACCTGAGTTACCTGCTGGATTATTATGGCGGCAATACCCAGCGGGCGGTTGCTGCCTACAATGCCGGGGAAGGCAACGTGCGCAAGAACGGGGCTATTCCCAATCATGGTTATGTCAGCAAGGTCATGCAGGCTTATCACAAGTTTTCCCAGGGGCGCGGGTCACAGCCGATGAAAGCCGTTTTCACCCAGCCGGTAGCTCGTGCAACTCAGAAACCCCTGCCGGTGGCTAAACCAGCGGTAAGGACGTGGCGAGCCTCTGCCCAGGCGCTGCCTTGGGCTGATATGGGCAAGGTTGCCCAGCGGACAGGCAGTTATCAGGTGCAGGCGGGTGATACCGTTTATGAAGTCATGCGCCAGACAGGTGTTCCAGTAAAAGACATCATCCGTTTGAATCGTTTGACCGCGCCTTATGGTATCCAGTCCGGTCAGCGTTTGCGTTTGCAATAACAGGCAACTAGCGGGCGTTTTATCGCTTGGCACTAGGGGAAACGTGGCTGATTGCCTATACTGGTTGCTAATTAAAACCGGCAGAATCCAGTTATGGGCAATCTCTTGCATTTGTTGTTGCGTATCGCCTTGTTGGCGGGCTTGCTGCTTGGCGCGGGTTGTACCCCCAATGCCGCTTACCGCAGCCAGACGGACAATACTTCCGCTTGCCCTGCGCAGGGTTGTACAGATCGTGTGCTGGAACAACACGCCGAATATGACCTCGGTTTTGTTGAATTCACCGACCATGGCAATGTATTCAACCGCGAGCACCTGAACGCTGTTCTTGAGCATGTGAAACAACACGCAGATTCACCGCAGGGTGCGGTGGTGGCGGTATTTGTCCACGGCTGGAAACACAATGCTTCGGCCGAAGACGAAAACCTGCGAAGTTTCCGTCATCTGTTGCAGCAAGCCAGCAAAGTCGGGATTACCCAAAAACGCCGCCTGATCGGGATTTATATCGGCTGGCGCGGGCAGTCGCTGGATGTGCCCCTCGCGGAACACCTGACCTACTGGGTGCGCAAGAATACGGCGAACAGCGTAGGCAAGGGCGGTGTGACCGAGTTTCTGGTACGCCTGGAACAGCAGGTTGCCAAGGGTAACAAAACTGATCCTAACCATAACCTGTTGCTGGCGATTGGGCACAGTTTTGGCGGGGCAGTGCTGATTTCTGCGTTGAACGATGTGTTGCTGGAACGGGTTATCACGGCGCAAGAGGTGGGCAGGCAGCATTGCAGTGATTCCAACAGGGGAACGTGTGCCACCTGTGTGCAAACCCGCCCGTTCGGGCATGGTGTGATCCTGCTAAACCCGGCGATTGAGGCCAATGAGTTGCTGCAACTCAAGGAAGTGGTGGCGGAGCAGGGCTGCTATGCCCGCAACCAGCAGAAGCTGTTGCATGTGGTCAGTTCCCAGGCGGATACCGCCACCAATATCGCTTTCCGGGTTGGGCAATACCTGGGAGTAAGTGTAGGCAGCAGTGAGTTGCCACTACAGCGCACCTACAAAGGAAAACCCGTCACTTTGTTTGAGCGTGAGTTGAATACCACCACCATTGGCAATTACCTGCCATTCCGTACCGGCATCAGCGTCAAGCGTAACGGGCAAAACCAGGATGTTTGTGCGGCGAAAGGGGAAGAGCGCGAAGAGTGCTACATTTCCTGCAAGGATGGTGATAGTGCCTGTTTCAAGAATGCGGCACTGCGTGGCAAGCATATTCCAACCGGGTCTTCCGAGCCATTGCATTTCCTGTATACAGATGAAAACTTCATCAAGGATCACAGCGACATTTTCAACTTCAGAGTGGGTGGTTATATTGCCTCGGTAGCGCTGGAAAGCAGTGTCAAACGTTTGTTGGCAACCGGCAGAAGTGATACTGCTGCGCTGAAAAAACTGGTTGGGCAAGCGTGCATCAATCAGGAACAGGAGTTCGATTTCGCGCACTGTTTTGACTATTACTCTGATCTGTTTGAGAAAACCCCCTGACAAAACCGGTCTTCCCGGTTCTGCTACCTTTGTTCCAGCCATGCTCACCCGGCGTATATTCACATGCTAGTTTTAGGGCTGTGTTATCGCTGGAAGTCTTTGCATGAGTCCTGTCACTGTTTTATCCGCTTATTACAAACACAAGCCGGGTGGTTTTACCAAGCGCCTCTACCGGGCTTTTCAGGCATTGGATGCCGCCGGTTATCGGGTCATTTATGTTGCCGCAGAAAAACTGCCGGTCGAGGGTGACAATATCCAGCCCGCTATTGTGCCGATGCGTTCTCGGCCTGGTTCAGTTTTCTACTGGCCGGAGTTTTATTGGCGTGCGCTGTGGGCAATGCGCAAGCTGACCAAAACGGAACGTGCCAGCAGGCATTTCATGTTTTCATTTTTTTACGCCAGCATTTCATTTTTGGCGGGCTGGGGATTAGGGGTGCGTACCCTGACTTTTGTACGCGGGGACGATGCGTTTGATGCACAGCAAAAGCGTTTTGCCTGGTTGCGAGGGGCGGTACATCGGGTGCTGGAATGGCTGGGGGTGCGTTATTCCGGGCAGGTCATCACCACCAGCAGGTCGATGCAATTCCTGATCAACCAGCGATCCGGTGGTGAGGGCAAAACAGTCAGTTTGCCGAATGATATTGTCACGCAGCCTCTGGATATTGTTGTGCCCAATATCCGGCAGCAAACCGTGCGGATTGCTACCGTTTCCGTGCTGAACCCACGCAAAAACCTGTTGTTCATGTTACAGGTGCTCAGCCGTTTGCGCACCCGCAACTGGGAGTACCTGCTGATTGGTGGTGATACCAGCGGGGCGGATTATCTGGCAGAGCTGCAACAGTTTGCGCAGCAGGCCGGTATTGCGGACAATGTTCATTTCCTTGGCTGGCAGGATGATGTGGCTGATATTCTGCAAACCTGCCACCTGTTTGTACTGCCAACCCTGCACGAAGGTTCGCCCAATGCCTTGCTGGAAGCGATGGGCTACGGGATGCCTTGCCTCGCCAGCAATATTCCCGAAATCCGGGAAATTCTGCCTGACCCGGAATTGTTGTTTTCACCGCAGCAGCCGGGGGAACTGGTGGTAAAACTGGAGCGTTTCCTGAGTCTGCCGGGGTATGCGCGTGTCATCAAGGAAAAGACCGGGCGTTGTACGTCAGGTTACAGGTTCGACTGGGAACAGAAGGTGGTGGAACTGGTAGCGAATCAGGCCACCCGGCAAGCGGGGAAAGGGAGGAAAGCCGGAATGTTGGTGAAAAATGCTTTTCTGTATACCGTGGGCGCAGGTTTTTTGACGTTATCCAAGGTGAAAAACAGCTTGCAGGGTTATTCATCCCCCAAGCCGTTCAAAGTTGCCGAGGCAGAACGCTGTATTGATTATGATCTGCAAGTAGTGGATTTGTGGTTAACTCACCTTCAGCAATATACCGGGAATGACAACAGCCTGTTTGGCAAGAATGTGCTGGAATTGGGGCCAGGTTCCGATCTGGGGATAGGTCTGTATTTGCTGGCGAAAGGCTGTGCGCAATACAACGCTTGTGATGTGAATGCCTTGATGAAGTCAACGCCGGACAGCTTTTATGAAACACTGTTTGCCCGGCTGGAAACAATGGATGGCCTGCTCAGTAATGACTGGTTGCGTCTGCAATTGAAAGCTATGCAGCAGGGTTTCATTTCACACCTGAATTATGTGGTACGCAACGATTTTGACATTGTGGCGGCGTTTGGCGTTGCCAGCATGGATTTGGTGTTCAGTCAGGCAGCGTTTGAACATTTTGACGATATTGATGCGACGATCCAGCAGCTTGGCGTGGTCTGCAAGCCGGATGCCACCCTGGTGATCGAAGTTGATTTGAAAGCGCATTCCCGCTGGGTGCGCGACAACGATCCCAACAGCATTTACCGCTATTCCGAACGTGTTTACGATCTGCTGCGGGTCAGTGGTGCGCCTAACCGGATGCGCCCTTATCAGTATAAGGTTGCGCTGGAACGCCACGGCTGGACAGATGTGGTCATTACCCCGCTGAAAAAACTGCCGGATGATGAGAATAACTATGCCGGGCTGGATCAGGCATTCAGGGATGGCAAAAACCAGATGGAATACCTTTCCATCATGATTTGTGCCAGAAAAAAACCTGTGTCATCCGCCAACTGAGCATGGAAACCAAAGGTTATGCCAGTGCTACCCTGCTCAGGCTGGTGGCGATTGCCCTGAATGCCGTCGGTTCACTGCTGTTGTTGCCGCTGGTACTCAAGACGCTGGGGGAATACAACTTTGGCATCTGGGCGCTGGCAACCACGCTGACCGGGTATTTGCTGCTGCTGGATTTCGGTATCGCGGCGGCTTGTACCCGTTACCTGTCCAGCCAAAGTGGTGATGAGGCAGGCTGGCGGCGTACCTTGAGCAGTTCCATGTTACTGTCATGGGTGCTGGCTGGTTTGCTGCTGTTGGTCGCTGTACTGGCGCAGGTGGCAGCCAACACCGGCTGGCTTGGCAATGACCATCAGCCCTTGACGGATGTCATCACTTTGTTGCTGGTCGAGGTGGGGCTGTCGATTCCCTTGCGTTTGTACCAAAGCATTTTGCGTGCGGAAGTCCGCTATCTGCAAATGGGTTGGTTTGAAATCATCCGCATTGTCCTGCGGCTGCTGGGTATTCCACTGATTCTGTGGTTGGGCGGGGGGCTGATGGCAATCGTGTTGTATGGTTCTCTGGTTAACTTGCTGTTTTTCCTGATGATGTTTCTCAGTGTGTACTGGCGTGACCAGACCAGCCATTTCCAGCGGATCAGTATCGACCTGCAACACCTGCAAGAGCTGTTCAGTTTCAGCAAGTACATGGCTGTGACCCAGGTTGCCGAGTTTTTCAAGTACCGGACCGATAACCTGCTGGTGGGGTTGTTGCTGGGGGTGGGGGCGGTAGCACCTTATGCCATCATGATTGTGGTGGTGGATATGGTGGCGCAAATCCTGACCCGGTTTCAGGGCTACTGGGATACCATCATCATCCGCCATGCAGGGCAGGGTCGTCCGGCTGCGGCTCTGGATACCATGCTGACTTCACTGCAAATCGGTATGGCACTGGCACTGCTGGCAGCTTTCAACCTCAGCCTGCTGGGTGACTGGTTTCTGACCTTGTGGGTGGGTGAACAATACGCTTACCTGACACCTGCGTTGGTCATCTTTAGTCTGGTAATGGTTGGTTATGCCTGTCAGGCAGCCACTACCCCTTATTTCAATGCCTTGCACCAGCAACGTGCCAATGCCTGGCTGGCAAGCGGTGAAATCCTGCTGAAATTGTTGCTGGTCGTGCCGCTGGCACATGTTTACGGCTTTAAAGGTGTGGTGTATGCAGGGGTGCTGGCAACCCTGCTATTCCTGCTGTTGCGCTTGCGGCTGGTAGCTGTGCTGGTGGGAAGCAGCCTGTGGAACATGTTGACGATCGTCTTCCGCAAGATTGTCCCCGTGTTGCTGTTACTGTTGTGTGCAGGGGGCGTGTCACTGGCGCTGGGGGAAACTGGCCTGCCCGTATTTGCCAGCATGGCATTGGTATTGGCAGTGCAGGCATTGGGTTTGTTTTTCTGGATCAAAAATCCTGGTCTTCGCGGATTATCTTTCCATTCCGTCCATTTATCCAAGTAGCGTTTATCTCACCTCTACAAGTTGCCTATTGTCAGAAAGGGTAGGATCAGGTGAGTAACAGTAACGTGAAAATAGCATTTATTGCCATCAAGGGGTTTGACCGGATCGGTGGAATCGAGACCTATACGCTGGAACTTGGCAAGCGGCTGGTGGCGGAAGGGCATGAAGTCATTGTATACATGGCGAAAAGCCGTGATTACCCACGCCCGTTTTATCATCAGGGAATGCAGGTTATTCCGCTGCCGACGATCGGGCATAAATATTTTGAGAAAATGCTGCTGGTTTTGTCCGCCAGTCTTCACCAGTTTTCTATCAAGTCATTGGATATAGTCCATTACCACGCAGTTGGCCCGAGTATCTGCGCCTTTATTCCGCGTCTGGCAGGCCGTTATACCGTTTTTCAGAGTCACGGGCATGAGTGGGAACGCAATTCGTGGAATGTGCTGGCTCGCTGGTTTTTTCACTTGTCAGAAAAACTGACCTTCTGGTTCGTGAATGACTCGACGGCAGTTTCACGTGCACTGCAAACTTATTACCAGCAGAAATATCAGCGTGCGGTTACGTATATTCCTACCGGGATTACTCCGCGTTTGCCACTTCCGTTTGGTGGGATTGCCCGTTATGGGGTACAGGCTCGCAGCTATATCCTGTATGTCGGGCGTTTATCGCGTGAAAAACGGGTGCATGACCTTATTCGTGCTTACCAGAAGTTGCGCGGGGCAGAACTCGCGCTGGTCATTGTCGGCAGTGAACGCAATGCAGACCCTTATGCTGATGAGTTGCGTACTCTGGCTGGTGATGATGAGCGCATTGTATTTACCGGCGCTGTGTATGGCGAGGAACTGGTGGAGTGGTACAGCAATGCGTTCGTTTACGTGCTGCCTTCACAAATGGAAGGCTTGCCGATCACCTTGCTGGAAGCCATGAGCCTTGGCTGTTGTTGCATTGCCAGTGATATTGATGCCAATGCCGAAGCGCTGGCTGGCAAGGGTATCCTGTATCCGGTCGGCAACCCGGATGCGCTGAGCCTGTGTTTGCAGGAAGTGATTGCCGCCCCTGACAAGACCCGGCAGATAGGCAGTGTCCTTTGCCAGCATGTGATGGGGCACTATACCTGGTCACTGGTGACAGAAAAGTTTATTGATTTTTACCGCAAGGCTATCCGCAAACCCGTCAGTCAACCTGACACCGTACCACTGGCGACCTTCCCGCAGGAAGGCGTATTACCTGATGAACAAGAAGGTGTAATCGTGACCATGCATAACCAGAATGACGCTGCTGCCAGTTATCCGGCAAGTAACGTTCCGGTGCTTTCCGACAGACCACTTGTGCCGGTTACGGCGGCTCCCCCCGCAGGCGGGTACTATGCGTCGCCGCCTGCCCGGCAAATTCCTTTCCAGCAATACTGGCTGGCTTTGCGACATCATGTGGGTTCCATCCTGCTGCTGATGGGTTTGTTGTCCATGCTGATGGTGGGGTTGGCCTTGCTGACCAACCCTACCTATACCGCCAAAAGCAGCATCAAGATTGATACGACTGCACCGAAACCGCTGGAATATGATGTGGATGCATCTCGCCCGCCGTCTTACATTGATGAAACGGTTTTCTATAACACGCAGTACAAGATGCTGCGCAGCCGTGATCTGGCGGAAAAGGTTATTGATGGCTTGGGTATCCGCGCTGATTTGCTGGCAGACAGGAAGTTCAAACCACCGGTTTACTGGTTGGTTGACCCGTTCAAGGATGCAGTGGCTTTCCTGCGTAACCTGTTGCCGCGTGACGAGGCATCTGGTTCCACACCTCCGGTGACTGCCGAGGAAATTTTTCTGGAAAAACTCACCATTCGCCCGGTCAAGAACTCGCGGATCATCGACATCCATTTCACTGCCAATGACCCGGTACTGGCACGGGATGTGGTGAAAAGCGTCACGGATGCCTTTGTGGACGAGCAGTACCAAGGGCGGCGTGAAGCTGCCGAAAAGGCCAAGCAGTTCCTGAATGTGCAACTGGATGATGCCCGTGCCAAACTTCAGGCCAGTGAGGGCAAGCTGATCGAATACGCCCGTGAGAAAAATATCCTTGATACCAACCAGGATGAGCCGGTTATTGCCAAAAACCTGGCCGAGCTTAGCAAAGGCTATTACGCAGCCAAGGAAGCCCGTATCCGCACCCAGGCACAGTTCAACAGCAAGGGTTCATTGGCGGGGGAACTGAACGTGGATGAAGACCCCATCATCCAGGAACACAAGAAAGAGCTGGGCAAACTGCAAAGTACCTACCTCGCTAATCTGGAGTTGTTCAAGCCCAATTACCCTTCCATGCTGGCGCTGCAAGAGCAAATCAGCAGCCGCCAGTCGCTGATTGAGCGGGAAGGTCGACGTATCCGTTCCAATACCACCGAGAACATGCGGGCTTCCTACGAAGCAGCGATTGCCGAAGAGCGCAAGCTGGCGGGCGAAATCAAGGCGCTGGAAAAGGAACTGCTGACGTTTCGTGACAATAGTGTTGGCTATACCAACCTCAAGCGTGATGTGGACACTTCCCGCAGCCTGTATGACGGCTTGTTGCAACGCATGAAAGAAATCAACGTGGTGGAAACCGCCGAGATTGACAACGTTACCGTGGTGGATAAGGCGGTTGTTCCCCACCGCAAGGATGGTCCCAGCTACCTGAAGTATTTGTTGCTAGGGGCGTTGTCTGGCCTGTTCCTCGGTGGTTTGGCGGTGCTGGCACGAGAAATCATGATACCCACCGTGCGTTCGCTGGAAGATTTGCAGGGCATCAGTGGCAAGTATCCGGTGCTGGCAGCTTTGCCCTACAGTAAAACCCTGGCAGATGGTAACGACATGACCAAGGCACTGGGGTTGCGTTCAGTTTCTGGCTGGCTGGATGCCTTGCGCTACATGAAGGTTTCACTGACCTTGGGCAACAGTGGCAAATTGCCACAAGTGCTGCATGTGACCAGCCCCCTGTCGGGTGAAGGCAAGAGTACGACGGCGGTCAGTTTGGCGGCGATGCTGGCAAACTCGGGTAAACGGGTGTTGCTGATTGATGCCGATTTACGCAAACCGACAGTGCACAAGCGTCTCAAACTGGATAACCAATATGGGTTGACCCATTACCTTGCTACTTCGGAAGATGGCAACTTGTTGAACAAGATCAGAAACTATCGGTGGATGTTTGTCATCTGCGCAGGGCCTGCCGTGCCTGATCCGGTGGAGCTGTTATCTGGGCAGAGGATGCAGGAGTTACTGGTTCGTTCTCGCCGTACCTTTGACCATATCATCATTGATGCACCACCCGTACTGGGGATGGCGGATTCACTGGTCTTGTCTAACCGCGCGGATGGCACCTTGCTGATGGTTGCCAGCTCCCGTTCTTCCAGACAGGATGTGCGGGCGGCCATCGAATGTCTGGAAAAAAGTCAGGGCAAGCTTCTGGGTATTGTACAGAGCATGGCTCCCAAGGCTGACAAGTACAGCTCCAGTTACTCCGATGGGCGTGCCATGATCAGCAGCCCAGCCTGATTGGCGGGAGCTGCCGTTCCGTTACCTCTTTTCGGTTTCATGCCGTTTGCGCAGCCCCCTGAACGACGGGGGTTGTTGCGTTTTGCTGGTTGACTTCGTACACCATGACAGCCAGTACAATATCCATAAACAGGTCGTTACTGAGGATTCCGGCATTGTGGAACAGGGAGTTCATGAACGAACCCAGCATGAAGGTTGCCCGATACCAGTTGCCATTCACCAGTCGGAACACGTAGTAGCCCAGCAGAATCAAGCCGATAAAGCCGTAGGTATGCACCAGATTCAGGATGGAGTTGTGTACCGGTACAATGTATTGTGCCTTTTCATACGGCTCGTAAGCGAACAGGTTGCGGTCGTTGACAAAATATTCTGTAGCATATTCCACCGTATCGAAATTGAAGCCGTAACCAAACGGTTGTTGCAGAAACAGCTCTGTACCGTATTTGTACAGGGTGGAACGACCAACGGCAGAGGCATCATCCAGACTGACCAGACGCGAATCCACATCTGCCCCATTATCACCAGAAAACAGCATGACAATCATGCCAGCCAGCAGCAACAGGATACCGGCGGGGATGACTTTGGTCGGGTATTGCCGCAGGTAAATGATGGCGGGCATGACCAGCGCAGCGCCCATCGCGGAACGGGTTTCCGATGCGAAAATGCCAGCAGCCAGTATCAGCAGGATGCCTGCGCCTAGCAACTGGGTGGGCTGGTCTTGCGGGCGGCGCAATACGGCATACAGGGTGAGAATCATGGCGCTCAGCAGCATGTAGGTTTGCGGGATGGCATACAGTGCCAGCCCCGGCGCACGCAGCAGCACTTCCGCAATCTGGATACGGCTTTCGTCACTCAGTTCCTTGTTCTGGATAGCTTGCAGGTTGGTGTGCCATTGCCAGGCAGCCGCCACATCAAGGGCTTGCAGGATGCCGATGATGGCGGAAGGCAAGGCAATACCGACGATTACCAGTATGAGGGTACGGATGCCGTATTGTTCCAGAATGAAATAGGCTGCCAGCACCAGCAGGTAGGATTGCAGCAGTTTCAGTTCACCGTTGAAAATGTTCACCAGCGTAACATCATGCAGGATCGAAACCACCAGCCCGACAATCGCCAGTAGCGCGTACACCAGATTGACCGGATGCAGGCGTGCCAGAATGGTATGGTCTTGCAGGAAAATCAGCCCACCCAGCAGCAAAATCAGGAACGAACGCATTGGCAAACCTGCCAGATAGACGTTGTTCAGATAGGCCAGAAAAATGAAATGCAGGGCAAACAGCCCCAGAATAAGGATGCGCATGATTAGTTCCTTGGTGTTGTTTCAATCATGTTGAGGTAGGCGCGAGAAGGTTCCGGCTCGGGGTCATAACCGCCCTGTGGTGTGGCATATACGTGGTAATCCGACACGAAAAAGGCATAGCGCCCGGACGCGGAACTGGCAGCGCGTGCCTCCCGTTTGTACATGGTGACTTCGCCCTCATGGGTCACGCCCCAGCGTTGCGCTGCCTGTTTGCTGCTAGCCTGTTTGGGGCCGCGCCCATGCCGGGAATTGCCGATGTAGCGCGGCTTTTCCTGTCCGCTGATGTCAACCTGCAAGAGGCTGCCATCCCGTGAGCGTGACAGCAGTACCCAACCCGGCATGGCAGGGATGCGGGCAACATGCCCGGAGGCATTGTCTTCGGCCCGTGGTTCCCGATCCGGGGTAGCGTTGCGGGGGAAAATGTGGCGTGACTCGGCATCTGCCAGCCGGATGGCGGACAAGCCACGCCAGTTGCCATAAACCAGCCAGCTTGCGCCTGTCGGATCGAGTACAAAATCGCTGTGTTTCACATCATCCAGCAACAGGCGTGGGTTGGCAGTGGCGTCTTGCTCAAAGGGCAAGACAAGGGTTTGTTCCGCTGGTTGGTATTGCGCCAGCACAATGTACTTGCCACTGGGGTCTGTACTTGCCCAGTCGAAATCCTCTTCCTGCTCGGCGACCTTGCGGCGTGGCAGGGCACGTTTGCCTATTGTTTCATAGGGCTGGAGGTAAATGCCGCTGTTGTCGCGTGCTGCACCTGTCAGTACCAGCCGTTGCCCGTCATCGGCAAAATTGCCTTCGCCAAAGCCAAAGGTCACATAGCTGAAATCAGGAAAGGTATCCCAGACTTCCGTGTGGGTCTGGTAGGTGTTGAAGTCGATGCTGGCACGGATCAGGCTGTTGCCCTGAGCAAACCAATAAACATTGTCGGCTTGTTTGTCCCATAACAACTGGCGCTGCTGGATGTGGGCTTCCGGCGTGGCGCTGGGAACCCATGCCACCAGCCGTTTGTCTGCCAGTCGCCACAAGGCCGCATAAGGCTTGCCTTGCCCACCGGCACTTAGCGCATGGGTTTCGCTGCGGTTGGAAGGTGGGGTGCGGCTGTAAAAATGCTGGGCATGTAACAAGGTGATGGATTCATTGCCATCCGGGTGGGGCAGTTGCTGTCCCATTTCCCCGGCATCGCCTCCCAAACGCCACACCTTGAAACCTGTATCCGGGTCGAGCCGGGACGCAGCGAAAGCAGGGGCAGTCATCGGTGTGACAGTGTGTTCGGCGCTACAGGCAGGTTCCATGCCACCAGTCAGTATTAACAGGCCGATCATGAGGAAAGTAACAACGTTTGCTTGGGTAGTCATTAGTATCAGAGTATGGAGTAATTTACTTTGTGCAAGTATCGGTGGCTTTGCTGGTTATCGCTACGCTTTTACGACAAGACGGCAGCTATCCTCGATTGTTGCGTTATGCGGATTTACTCCTGGCTTTAGGTGACGCTTTTATAACGACAATGGAAGGAATCTTGTTCATGAAAAAATTTGTTTACCGATGGCTGTGCATTCTGGGGCTACTATTTCTATGGTCCGGCAATGTGCAGGCGGCTACCAATCAACCGGGTGTGGTGCTGAGTTTCGATGATGCTTTTGTCGACCAGTGGCACACGTTTTTTGCAGGGCGTACTGATGTCCGCGCCACATTCTTCGTCAGTCACTGGCATACCTTGTCGGCGGCACAAATCCAGAAACTGCGGGATTTGCAAACAGCCGGGCATGAAATCGGTTGCCATAGTTATGATCATGCCGGAGTCGGGGATACGCGCTACAACTTTGACCCGAACAAGGCCAATCTGTATGTGACGGAACAGGTGATTCCTGCCATTGCCAACATGAATGTATCCGGCTTTTCGCCGGTGAGTTTTTCCTACCCATCCGGTGAACGCGATGCCAATTATGATGCCGCCATCAGACCTTACCTGCCTTACTTGCGCAGCACGTTTGCGGATAGCAGCAAGCAACTGGCGCAAATGGATGACATCTACCACAACAGTGACAAGAACTATGGTTTCCTGTCAGGTGATGGCATGGATACCCTGTATAACAACGAATTGCCTGAAATTGAAGCAGCATTGACTCGGGCAAAGAATAACAATGAAATCATTACCCTGTATGCCCACCGCATCTTGCCGGATGGAGGGGAAGGCCATAATTACGGCATGTACGCCGCCAAGCTGAATGCGGTTATTGCTAAAGCGCAGCAACTGGGGCTGAAATTTTACACCTTTGCTGAAGCCTATCAGGTTGGCAACCAAGGCGGCGGTGGAGGTGGCGGCAATAACGCACAAATTACGCCATCGGTAGAAGGCAACCGGGTGCATCTCAACTGGAGCAACATGCCCGCCCACAACTTTGTGGGGGTAGGGTTCGCAGGGCAAACCGACTGGTTATACGGCGGGGATACCAATGGGGCAGCGTCGGGCAAGATCGGGGTGACGGTTGCAGCACCGGTTGCCGACCAACAATACGTGGCACATTTTTATCTTAGCGGTAGTGTGGTGGCAACTTCTCCACCTTTTGTGTTTACGGGTGTTGCCACGGTGGCAACACCCACCAATCTGCTGGCTACCAGCTCCGCCAGTGGTACGGTCAATCTGGGCTGGGTTGATGCCAGCAATAATGAAACCGGCTTCCGGGTTGAGCGTTGTCTGGGTGAGACTTGCGATAATTTTTCCCAGATTGGTACAGCCACAACCAATGCAACGTCCTTTGCGGATAGCGGTCTCAGTGCCGGTACTTACCGCTACCGGGTGCAGGCTTACAATACCAGTGCAGCTTCAGGGTACTCCGGGATTGCCAGCGTGGTAGTTTCCGGCAGTGGCGGCGGTGGTGGCGGTTCAGGCCAAATTATTACAGCGGTGGAAGGTAACAGGGTACACCTGACCTGGAGCAACATGCCTGCACATAACTTTGTAGGGGTAGCACTGGTAGGACAAACCAACTGGTTATACGGGGGTGATACCAACGGGGCGGTATCTGGCAAGATCGGGGTGACAGTTTCAGCGCCAGTGGCAAACCAGCAATACGTAGCGCATTTTTATTTGAATGGTAATGTGGTGTCCACGTCTGCACCGTTTACCTTTACCGTAACAACATCACTGGCAGCACCCAGCAACCTTGTGGCAACAGCTTTGTCCCGCACCCAGGTACGCTTGAACTGGGCAGACAACAGCAACAATGAGTCAGGTTTCAGGATTGAACGTTGCCAGGGCGCAACGTGTGAGAATTTTCAGGTGGTCAAGACGGCGGGGGCAAATGTTGTCAGTTTTACCAATGGTAGTTTGACGAGGAATACCACCTATCGCTACCGGATACGTGCTTATGGGTCGGGTGGTGTTGTTTCAGCGTATACCAGCATCGTGACAGTGAAAACATTGGCCTGATCAGGCTGCGGCTCGCTGCTCAAGGCAGGAGCCGGAGGCTCCTGTCTTGTTGACCAGCTTGCGTAACTGGCGCTTGTCTTCCTGCCGTTTGGCCGAGTTGCTTTTCTCGTGCACCCCACCCCGGTGAATGAACAGGTGATGGGCGACCGGATTGCGTTTGCGGCCAGGCCGCTGCTTTTTATTTGCCATGAGGTGTCTCCTGTGTTGGCAGTTTGAACCATTGTGCCTTACCGTGCTGTTGCAGGTAATGCACGTAGCGGACTTGCTTGAGGAAGTCCGGTGCTTCGCTGGTTTTGGCGAAGCAAAAGCGTTTCGGCAGCTCGGTGTACAGGTAGCGTGGCGGCTTGCCATAGTGGTAGTAACGCTCAATCCCCTTCAGCCGGTTGCCGGTATCGAAACTGTGATAGAACACCTCGCGGATACCCAGATCGCGGCGGATCAGGCACAAGGCTGCCGTCAGGATAGCCTCATCCCATACTTGCGCGTAGGGGCGAAACAGCTCGCGGTACTTGCGCATGTTGTCCGCACCGTACTGCCAATCCTGTTCGCGATCCGCCACGTTTTTCACCCAGTCGGACTGAAGCTCTTCGATCAACGCCTGATTGGAGGTGAAATCGAGGTCGATCCGCGCCCACGCCAGCGTTTCCAGCTCACCGTCCAGCCGCACCGGATGACCGTGGTAGGAAAACGGCGCGTTGTGTTCCGTCCTGATCAATTCCTTGAAATGTTTCTGGTGGTCGCTGGCAAAGTTCAGTTGCAGCACCAACTCGTAGCCAGTACGCACCGTCTGTTTCCAGTGACGTTCCGCTTTGTCATCCGTGCCCCATTCATCCAGTGTGAGGATGAAATTGAGCGGGGTGTGCTCGCGGTATTTCGCCAACACGCTTTCCAGATGCCAGTGTTCCAGTTGACCGTTGCCTGCCAGCGCCAGTGCCTGCATCACCATCGGCTTGTTCAGCAGTTTGGCGAAAGGGGAGCGACGTAACGCACCGATCCCCATGCCATCGCCGATGTAGTCCTTGAGCAACTGGATGGCGTAGCTGTCGGGGGCGTAACGGAACACCTTGCGCTTGCCCTCCAGACAGGCACGGATCAGTTCAACTTGTGTTTTTTCCATGGTTGGCTCCTTGGGTTTCCCTGCTTCCCTCCGTACTTTACCCCCCTTCCTAACCTTCCCCCGCAAGGGGGGAAGGGACAAGAAGTGCTTCCCTCCGATCTCCTTACTCCCTGCCCCCCTTGTGGGGGAAGGGCCGGGGATGGGGGGTAGAAAGGGTTTACCCTTTCACACAAACAACCTGCCTCAACGTATGTACGACCTCCACAAGGTCGGTCTGGTTCTGCATCACCACGTCGATGTCCTTGTACGCGCCGGGAATTTCATCCACCACACCCTTGTCCTTGCGGCATTCGATGCCTGCGGTCTGGGCTTCCAGGTCGCGGGTGTTGAAGCGCCGTTTGGCCTCGCTGCGGCTCATGCGGCGGCCTGCGCCGTGCGAGCAGGAGCAGAACGATTGCGCATTCCCCAGCCCGCGCACGATGTAGGATTTCGCGCCCATGCTGCCGGGAATGATGCCGAGCTGACCTTGCTGCGCACTGATCGCGCCCTTGCGGGTGACGTACACCTCCGCGCCGAAATGCGTTTCCTGCTGCACGTAGTTGTGGTGGCAGTTGATCGCTTCGCGCGTGGTGGTGAAGGTCGGCAGGTGCTTGCAGGTTTGCAGCGCAGCCAGCACCAGCCGCATCATTTCGCGGCGGTTGGTCATGGCGTAATCCTGCGCCCAGCCGACCGCTTGCACGTAGTCATCGAAATGCTGCGTGCCTTCGGTGAACCAGGCCAGATCCTTGTCCGGTAGCTGGCCGAGTTCGCGCCCGACATCCTTTTTGGCCTTTTCGATGAAATAGCGCCCGATGGCATTGCCGATGCCGCGACTGCCGGAGTGCAGCATTACCCACACGTCGTCGCTTTCGTCGATGCACAGCTCGATGAAGTGGTTGCCGCTGCCCAGCGTACCGAGCTGCTTGCCCCAGGTACGGTGGAAGTTTTTCACCATCTTGATCAGGCCGGGGTGCTTGTCGGTGATCGCGTCCAGATGCTTTTCCATGTTTTTCAGGGTCGCGCCCTGCGTGGATGGCTTCTGGTGTTCGTCGAAACCCACCGGCACGCGCTGCTCGATCGCGCTGCGGATGGCGTACAGGTTGTCCGGCAAATCGCGGGCTGTGAGCGACAGGCGCACGGCGTTCATGCCGCAGCCAATATCCACCCCGACCGCAGCCGGGATGATGGCTCCACGGGTGGGGATCACCGACCCCACGGTTGCGCCTATGCCTGCGTGCACGTCGGGCATCGCGGCAATGTGGCTGTGAATAAAGGGCAGTTGCGACAGGTTCCCCAGTTGCGTGAGGGAGGCGCTGTCGACGTCGGCGGTAAAAATTTTCACCGGAACCTTGCCCTTGTTGAGCATAAAACTGATAGGCATAAAAAAAACCCGAAGGTTTGAGCCATCCGGGGTTTTCAGGCGGCGCATGGGCGCTGCTGATTGGTTTTTGCACCGGATGACTGGGTTTGCAGTCTCCCGGCGTTGTGCGGGAGACACTAGTTGGTTTGTTTTCTCCAATTTATGTTTGGCATGTTGTGTGTCTCCGTGGAATGAGGTTGATAATGGGGTAAAAGTGTAGTGAAAATACAACAGATGTCAATAGTGGATTTTAGCGTATGCCATTACTACCGCCATTATCCGTTGTAACAGGCGCAGGAACATTCGCTTCCAACCCCATCACTGCATCAAACAACGGATTCTGCGGGTCATCCTGCCGGTGGCGCTGCTTGAGCGATTTGTTGCCGCCGAAGTAGTACGTCAGCCCGCCCATGACATGATCGTAGCCATTGTCGCCGCTGGCGGCATCCGCAAACAGCGCCAGCCCCTTGAGCGGGGTCTGGTATTCCACGCCGAGGTGCTGTTTGTTGAAGCTGTCGGCCTTGCTTGCGCCGACATTCAGGGCGAGGTTGTCGTTGGCGTACCAGGTGAGGTCGAGGCTGCCGTATTCCGCCTTCGGCACGTCGCCGCGCTGCTGGCCGATCTCGCCCGCCACGGTGAGGTTGGGCAGGTAGACTTCGCCTTCCACCCCGACCCGGTTCATCTGGTTGCCGCCGGTTTTGACCTGTGAGCCGGTTAAGCCCGCCATCCCCCGGTCGGAGTCGCGCCAGAAGGCGTGCAGGCCATAGCCGCTGGCGTTGGTGGAATTGATGTCGGCGCTGAGCGCGTCGAGCTGTACGCCGTAGCGGCTGCCGAGTGGGGCGGTGAGGCTGCCCATGATGGCGGATGCGTCGTTGCTGTTGACCTTGCCGCCCATGGCTTCCAGCTTGCCGTTGAGGGAGGATACGGCGTCGCCTGCGAAGGCGGGGGTGCAGGCGGTGGCGATGCATAATGCGAGCAGGGGTTTGGAAGTCATGGAGTGCCTCGTCAAAGTGGGAAATAAAATGGGCTGATTGGATATTAGGGGAGGGATGTGTGGTGGTCAAGGGTTGGGCGGCTGTCGCCGCTTTCCCCCCTTCCCCAACCCTTCCCCCGCAAGGGGGGCAGGGAGGAAGAGGTGCCATATCTGGATGTATGGAGTTCTCCCGAAAAAAGCTCTTAGCCCCTGAGATCGGAAGAGACACGTCTGAACTCCAGTCACTGACC